>ERZ1024493.8-NODE-8-length-87066-cov-46.969372_pt1 | contig 87066 bp, 74 predicted proteins | sample MGYA00520796_ERZ1024493 | MGnify/ENA primary metagenome ERZ1024493 (study PRJEB33242, sample SAMEA3444320) | Homo sapiens | biome: Host associated; feature: Gastrointestinal tract; material: Stool | place: Uganda | collected 2011-01-01 ...
GGTTGTTCCTATGTGTGAGAGTGGAAGGAATATCCTAGCTAAGCATAAGAAAAAGGCGGGTTACCCGCCTTTTTTGACAATCTTTACTTTTATCCCTGATCTTTATATCTATGTCTAAAGTTGATCATGTTGATAGCACGTCTCAGCGATAATTCTGCTTCTTTTTGCTCTTCATACGATATTTGAGTCTTAAGTTTTTCCTCAGCTTCTTGTTTAGCTTTTAAAACTTTAACTTCGTCGATTTCTTCGACCGTTTCTATCGAGTGAAGAACAAGAATTGCAGTGTTCTCTTTCGATTTGAAGTGAATCACACCACCACCTACAGCGTAATGTTGTTCCTCACCATTTTTGGTAATGATAAGAACAGAAATATCTACATTAGCTAAAAACTCTACATGATTAGGAAGAATTGTTAATTGCCCTAGTTCAGTTTGAACAGTCAAAGAATCTATCAATGATGTTTGATAGACTTTTTGTGGGGTGTATATTTCAAGTTTGAACTGGTTAGGCATAGATTATTACTTTCCTTGAGAAGCTTTCTCTTCTAAAACTTTGGCTTTCTTTATTGCATCGTCAAAAGTTCCAACATACATGAATGCTGCTTCAGGCATGTTATCACCTTCACCGTTTAAGATTCTCTCAAATGAATCCAAAGTTTCTGATAAGTGTACATATCTTCCAGGATTTCCTTGGAATGCCTCAGCAACGAAGAAAGGCTGTGATAGGAAGTTACGAATTCTACGAGCACGATTGACTACTAATTTATCTTCATCAGATAATTCATCTATACCCAAAATAGCGATGATATCTTGTAAGTCTTTGTAATGCTGCAAAATTGCTTGAATTTGAGTAGCTATTGCATAGTGTCTCTTTCCTACGACATTAGGATCCAAGAAATTTGATGATGATGCCAAAGGATCGACAGCAGGATAAATTCCTAAAGCGGCGGTGTTTCTATCCAAGACCGTCTTTGCATCCAAGTGAGCGAATGTTGTTGCAGGTGCAGGATCGGTCAAGTCGTCGGCAGGAACATAAACAGCTTGAATCGATGTGATTGATCCATCACGAGTGGAAGCGATACGTTCCTGTAATTCACCCATTTCAGTTGCGAGGGTAGGTTGATATCCGACAGCAGAAGGCAATCTTCCTAGCAAGGCAGAGACCTCACTTCCAGCTTGTGTGAAACGGAAGATATTATCTATGAACAAAAGAACATCTTGATGTGCGACATCACGGAACCACTCAGCCATTGTCAAAGCAGAAAGAGGAGCACGCATACGAACACCAGGTGATTCATTCATTTGACCAAAGACTAGAGCAGTATTCTTCAAAACTCCAGAGGCTTTCATCTCCATGTAGAGATCGTTTCCTTCACGAGAACGTTCTCCGACACCGGCAAAGATTGATGTTCCTTGTCTTTCAGTAGCGATGTTATGAATCAATTCCTGAATCAATGTAGTCTTACCGACTCCAGCACCACCGAACAATCCGACTTTACCACCTTTGATATAAGGGCAAAGAAGATCCAAAACTTTAATTCCTGTTTCAAAGATTTCTACTTTTGTGGGTTGGTCCTCAAATCTAGGAGGTTTGTTGTAGATGGATTTATAAGTGTCACCGACAAATTCACCTGCCTCATCGATAGGTTTTCCTGTGACTGAGAACATTCTTCCTAAAACCTTAGGACCGACAGGAACTCTAATAGGACCATGAGTGTTTACAACTCTCATGTTCCTCTTAATTCCTTCGGTAGGTCCCATGGCGATACAGCGAACTGTACCATTTCCGAGATCTTGAGCGACTTCCAAGACCAATGGGTCTTTTTTATCGTTGCTGTCGGAAGACATATCGACTGTGAGCATAGTTCTGATTGCGGGAGTTTTACCTTCAGAGAATCTAACATCGATGACAGGTCCGATTGCTTGGACTGTGTATCCAAAATCGGCTTCTTTCATTTGAGGTGTATCTTTTTTTACTTCAATCATTTTCTATGTCCTCCTTTCTTTATTTTGTTGCATTGGCACCACCGACGACTTCGGTGATTTCTTGAGTAATCTTGGCTTGTCTCATCTTGTTATAGGTTAGTCTCAACTGTTGAGTCAACTTATCTGCTGAGCTTGTTGCGTTATCCATTGAATTACGTCTTGCTGATTGTTCGCTCACATTGCTTTCTAAGAAAATCCTATAGATTAATGCATCCATATAATGGGGTGCTATTAAGTTTACAACTTGTGTTGCGTTAGGCTCGAACATAGGTTCTATATTTTCTAGATTTACTGGAGGAATTTCATCCTTAGTCAATGGGAGAATTTGTTTATTGACAACTTCCATCGAAATTGAATTCTTGAACTTCGTATAGATGACATCGACTGATTTATATTGTCCTTCTCTATATAAAGTATCTAGCCAGTGACGGAATTCATTTGCATCATCATAAGTCATTGAAGAGGTGATGTGCATGAAGTTTGTGTAAGCTTTATGTTGTCTAGAAGCATAATGTCTATAGCCTTTTTCACCTATGAAAATAACATCATCTTCTGGTGAAACTACTGAATCATAGAACTTGAATAGATTGTGATTATAAGCACCACACAATCCTAAAGTGGAGGTTACAAATATATATAGCTTTCTTTCACTGTTATTTTGCATCATACAATGAGGAATCTCTTTGGCATGTGAGAAATCAACACGTTGGAGGCATAACAATAAAGACTCACGCATCGCTTGCTCATAAGGTTTATTTCCATCCCAAAGACTCTTCCATTTAGTGTATCTGGCTGTGGCTATCAGTTTCATAGCTTTAGTCATCTTACCGATGGAGCGAACGGAAGACAAACGTGTTTTTATACTGAGCAACGATTCAGACATAACTATTTGCTCTTTCTAACAGAGTTGGCTCTGTCGAGATTAGCTTTGACTTGGACGAACAAAGCTTTAATTTTCTCAGCTGTTTCATCAGACATGACTTTAGATTTTTCTAAATCTTCATAGATGCTTTTGTTTTGTGCACGTATGACATTATCTGTAGCCTTAAGATAGTCGTGAATCTTATTGGCCGGGATGTCATCCAAAAGACCTTCATGTGCCAAGAAGATATCTACTACTTCTTGAGGCATGCTCAAAGGCATGTATTGCTTTTGTTTTAATACTTGCATCAAGACAGCACCATGAGTCAATATGTGTTGAGTTGTCTTATCCAAATCGGATCCGAATCTAGCAAAATCTAACATTTCGTGGTAGTTTGCTAATTCCATACGGAGAGATGAAGATACTTTCTTCATAGCCTTTGTTTGGGCGGCGGATCCGACACGAGATACTGATAGACCAGAATCGATTGCAGGTCTTTGACCTGAATTGAACATATCTGTGTTCAAGAATATTTGACCATCAGTAATTGAGATGACGTTTGTAGGAATGTAAGCAGAGATATCTCCAGCTTGTGTTTCTACGATAGGAAGAGCAGTGATGCTTCCACCACCCAATTCCTTCTTGAGTTTGCATGAACGTTCCAAGAGTCTAGAGTGAAGATAGAAAATATCACCAGGGTATGCTTCACGTCCGGGTGATCTCCTTAAAAGCAAAGAAAGTGTACGATAAGCGACAGCGTGCTTAGATAAATCATCATAGACAATCAAGACATTTTTGCCTTGATACATCCAATATTCAGCGATTGAAACAGCTGCATATGGTGCGAGGTAAAGCATTGGTGCAGGTTCACTAGCTGAAGCGTCGACTATAGTTGTGTATTTTAAAGCGTCGAATTCCTTTAGCTTAGATACAATCTGAGCCAAGGAAGAATTCTTTTGACCAATAGCACAATAAACACAAATGACATCTTTTCCTTTTTGATTGATGATTGTATCTATAGCTAAGGCTGTTTTTCCTGTTTGACGGTCTCCGATGATCAACTCACGCTGACCTTTTCCAATAGGAATCATGGAATCGATAGCCTTGATTCCAGTCTCCAAAGGTTCATTAATGGATTCACGATCCATGATTTGAGGTGCAGGCATCTCAATAGGTCTTAATCCATCAGCTTTGATTTCACCACGACCATCGATAGGTTGTCCTAGAGCATTAACAACACGAGAAAGCAGTGCATCACCGACAGGTACAGAAACAACTTTGCCAGTCTTTTGACAGGTATCGCCTTCGATAATTTTATCGGAGTCTCCAAACAAGACGCATCCGATAGAATTCTCTTCTAGGTTCATCACCATTCCATAAGTAGGACCGGGGAATACTACCAACTCACCATACATAGCTTTATCTAGACCATATACTGTGGCGATTCCATCTCCTACTGAAATGACTGTTCCGACATCAGATGTATCAATCTTCTTGTCGTATTTATCGATTTCATCCTTGATTAAATTAGCAAGGAAATCGTATTTACTTGATTCAGCCATTTGTTTCCTCCTTCCCCTATGATTTCTTCTCCATCAAATTCTCACGTATGTTATCCAATTGACTTTCGACTGAGAATTCATATGAAGTTCCATCTAGGACTACTTTGAGTCCAGCCAATAAATTTTTATCGATAACTTGACGTAGAACGACATTCTTGTTTATCTTTCTACGGAATGCACGTTCGAGACGGCGTATTGACATTGAGTCCAATTCAAAAGCGGTGTAGATAACACCTTCAGCAATATTTGCTTGCTCATCAGATAGTTTGTTATATTCGGCACGTATTTCAGAGAAAGAAGATATTATTGAGTCGCGAACCAACATTTTTACAAAGACTAGAACTCCAGGGACTAATAAGTCAGTGAAAAAATCATCCAATGCTTTGCATTTGTCGTTGTAGCTTATAAATGGAGAATTTAAGAAATTTACTAATTCTTTGTTGTGAGACAAAACCCAGTCGACAAATTTTAAATCCTCACGATATACAGCCGCATTATCTCTTTCTTGAGCTACTTCGAAGAGACCTTCAGCAATCTGGCTATTAACATGCTGATCAGCCATGTTACTTATTGTCTCCTTCACTCAATTGGTTGATAAAATCATCGACCATCTTCTTGTTGTCGTCTTCATTTACTTCACGTCCTAATATTTGCTTTGATGCATCGATTGCGGTGCTGACTATCTGGTTATGAGCTTCAGAAATCATACGAGCACGTTCAGCTTCAATATCTTTATGAGCTTGCTCTTTTTGATTCTCAATAGAAAGTGCCAAAGCTTTCTGCTCACTCTGAGCTTTGAGTTCGGCTGTTTTTTGAGCTTCCTGAATGATATCTCCAGCTTTCTTTTGAGCTTCGATGACAGCGTCATCAGCCTCGAGTAATTTCTTTTCGGCCTGAGCTTTCTTGTCTTCGGAGTCTTTGATATTGTTCTCTATATAATCTTGTCTTTGCTTTAATTTCTTCTTCAATGGTTTATAAGCTAAGAAGATGACGACTGCTGCTGTGGCTAAGACTACGATGACTTGTGTCAAGGTGAGCCAAAGGTTAGGCAACAATCCATCAGCTACCTGTCCAAGACTTTCGGAGAGGTCACAAGATGATAAAGGTGCAACTAGAAGGAAAGAGGAGATAGCCAGGATCAATTTCTTTTTTGTAGTCATTATCCCTGGCCTCCCTGTCGTTAGGCAGCTTTGATGACGAAGGCCATCAAGATTGCGATGACCAAAATATAAATAGCGACTGTTTCAATCAAAGCAACACCGATAATCATTGAAGAACGAATTTGGTTAGTGGCAGAAGGATTTCTTCCAATTCCTTCCATACCTTTTGCAACGGCTAAACCTTCAGCCAATCCGACAATAGACATTCCGACACAGGCGATTGCTAATCCGATGAAATTCATAATTTTTTACCTCTTTATAATGTTTTTCTACTCATCTAGTCTTTACTGAGCACGTAAGGCTCTTTTTTCTTCTCTTTTGACTGCTTTAATGGCTAACTTGTTCAATTTTTTCTCAAGTTTTGCATGCTTTCTCTTGGCTCTATCATTCTTGCTGTCAATCTTAGCTTGCTTCTTGGCATCTTGCTCTGCGATGAAGTCTTCCTTAGAAATAAATTCACTGGAGACATTTATCATAGTCAACATACAGAAGACAGCGAGTTGAATGGCACCATCGAATAAATCAAAGTAGAGATGCACGAACGGAGATATTATTGGAGTTATAGCTAATCCAGCCATCGTTGTTGAGAACACCTGACCGAATCCGCTATAAATCAATGTCACGACACAGAATCCTGCCAAAGCATTTCCGAATAGACGCAAAGTCAATGACAATGTTCCAGACCACATAGTAATTAAATTAATAGGTAGGAACAAAGGAATTGGATCTATGTATCTATGGAAATAATTCCAACCTCTACACTTAATAGCAGTGATATGCAACCAGAAGAATGTAATCAAGGCTATTCCTAAAGGCATTGCAGTATTGGTGAATGGGTTAGGCATAGTTTTGAGGAAGTTTGTTCCTGTTAAGATTTCACCAGCATCGTTGGTGTAGGTGAATCTACTTCCCGGTTGCAAGACATTAGGTAATCCTAGCATTCCCCAAACGAAGCCGAGGAGTATATATACACCTAAAGTGATTATATATCCGCCGGCTATGCCTTTGGAGTAGACAGGACCCATAAGGTCATCCACTTGCTTGTCAGCAAAGGAAACTAATATTTCCCATGCATGAACAATTCCAGTAGGCTTTTTCAAGGGGTCATAAGCTTTGATCTTGAAGTAAAGAACAATACTTAAGACTATGATGATCAAGCATACACAAAGTGAAGAGAGGAATTCGGGAGGAAGTTCGTTCCATCCGAGCCATTTAATCATCTTACTTAAGTCCATGGCTATCCTTCTTTCTTTGCTTTCTTCGAGATGTATAGGATCACGAAGGAATAGACTATCAACACGACTGTAGGAGGGATTAAGGTGTAATAGTAACTTTGGGAAGTATAATAAAGATAAATAAAACACAAAGCTATCGCTAGAATAGCTAAGAGATATCTACCTATTATTCCTAGAACACCTAATACTTTCTTACGATTTTCGGAACTGAGCAGGTACCCAGTAGTACTCCACAAGAAATAACTTGGAAATGCTAGAGCATAGGAAACGCAAAAGCAGGTAAAGAAATCTGGACTGCTTATTACAGCCCATAAAACTCCACCGATAATTAAACCGATGATAGCTAGTCCAGCGAAGAATATCGTTGGAACAACCCACGTTTTTTTACCTTTGACCTGTTCCATACTTTAAATCAAAGTCTTTATATACCTCTCTTAATTTTAAGTCAATATTACTAAGCTTTGAAAGGGGTTTAAGAGAAACTGAAAGCATATGTTTTATTTTCACAAGAATTGTAGGAAAAGCAAAGGTTATTTTGCGGTAATATTTTTGTTCTAAACAAGAAATAGTTTTTGTTCATTTGACTGAGTTAAAAAGCGGGGCATTTTTAGTACTAATAGTTTATATATGTCTTTTGTAATATGGAATTCAAGTTTCAGCAAAGGAGAAAACTTGGGATAGAATGGATAAATCAGTTTGATGTATTTTTTGCAAATTCGGCCAATAGTCTTTTAAAAAGTGCGGGATCTTTTTTCACCACTGTATTTATAGGATACACAAGAATTTATTTTTCCGCCCATTACGCAAGTGATATAGTCGGCGGATTGTCGGTGGGATTTTCATGCGGTGCTTTGAGTTTCTTGATATTCTGGCTATTAGATAAATATATTCTTAAGAAGAAAGAAATTTAAATTAAAAAATTTAATAACATTATTTAAGTTGTTAATATGAAATTGAATTTTAAAAGCCATGTGTTGAACATGGCTTTTAATAAACTTCTTACTTCCTATTTTTATACATGTCGTAGACAGGAGAAATGGACAATCCCGATTGAATTCTATCTATGACACTCGCAATCATAGGTGCGATAGAGACGATTTTAATTCTACCGCTCATATCATCAAATTTCTTGTCGAGAGGAATTGTATCTGTAAAGATTAATTCATCGAAGGCGGAAGATAATAATCTCTCATGGGCGGGGTCTGATAATACTGCGTGTGTTGCAGCTATTTTAACTGTTTTTGCACCAGCTTTTTTCAAAGCTTGTGCAGCTACTACAGCAGTTCCTGCTGTATCGACCATATCGTCTACGATATAACAATCTCTACCTTTGACGTCACCGATAATACTCATGACCTCAGGTTGATACTTGTCGTTTCTTCTCTTATCGATAATAGCGATAGGAGCAGAATTCAATGAATCGGCAACAGTTCTTGCTCTGACGACTCCACCATGATCTGGTGAAACGATTGTTACATTATCCAAGTTATCTTTATTTTCATTTGCGATAGTGTATCCGATCAAAGGCATAGCTGAGAGAGAATCCATTTGGCAATTGAAGAATCCTTGCTCTTGAAGAGCGTGAATATCGAATGTTACGACTCTATCTGCTCCAGCAGTGACTAACAAATCGGCGACAAGTTTAGCAGAAATAGGCTCACGAGGCTTGGATTTTCTATCTTGTCTAGCATATCCAAAATAAGGGATTATGCATGTTAATGAACGGCAAGAAGAACGTTTAACTGCATCTGCAAAAATCAAAAGCTCCATTAAATTCTCATTTACTGGAGGGCAGGTGGATTGAATTACATAGACATCTTTGTCACGAACAGAGCAAGAAGGCTTGCAGAGAACTTCCTTTGAAGGGAAGTGGTTGATTTCATCTTGAGATACTTCTATTCCTAACAACTTAGCAACGGATTTAGCTAATTCAGGATTAGCTGATAAACTGAACACCAAAGTCGACTCTTTTATAATCGATTCAGACATTGTCATTCCTCCGATTGAATCTTGATTATTTTAACATTTTAAGCACCTTTATGGGAAAATAAGGAAGAGTTGTAAATGGTTTCTTGATTGGTTAGATTTGTAGATGCAGTTATGGTGATGTAATTTAATGATGTGAAATAGTTTTTTGCTTTTTCTATTTGTTCTAAATCTTTAGATAGCGCAAAGCATGCGTTTCCACTACCGGTCATAGAATAGAGAGGAAATCCCATCTTCTTGAAGTCATTCAATATTCCCGAGATTACGGGGCATAATAAGCTGGCGGGTTTATAAAGACCATTTTTCATATTTTCGAACATCTTTTGCTCATCTCCAATTTTAATAGCTTCTATTAAAGCGGAAATATCAGGATGTTCTCTTTCTTCTTCTGGAATTGTATCGTATTTTTCATAGACGTCTTTTGTGGATAAGCCTTTATGAGGCTTGATTATAATTACGTGGTAATCTAATTTGCTGTCTAAAGGAATTATATTTTCCCCTGTTCCTAAAACTCTGGCAGGTTTATTTAGCAAGCAAAAAGGAACATCGGACCCTATAGAACGAGCGACTTTGATTATCTTTGGATCGTGGGGGTCCATATTATAAAGCTTGCAAATAGCACGGATTATACCAGCGGCATCAGCTGATCCACCACCTAATCCGGCATTCATAGGAATTCTCTTATAAATTTGAATCCTATAACCTTTACTAAAAGAAAAGTTATCTTCCATAGCTTTCAAAGCTTTGAAAGCTAAGTTTCCTTCATCACATATCAAAGAGGGATCGTCAGAGGTTATGAAGATTCCATGTCTAGATATTAACTGCTCCATTTCTAATACATCGTGGAGAGTGATAGGAAGGGTAACCATATCTATATCATGATAACCATTCTCGTCTTTCTTTTTTACATCTATAGCTAAATTGATCTTTGCAAAAGCTTTAATGATCATGTGTTTATATCCTTTGAAAATAATTCACATTAGAGTATATCTAAATCAGCCAATTTTTCACCTATTATTTTTGTTTCTTCAACACTTAATTGTCTTGCCCTCTTATTTACCAAGTCAGGTAATGCTTTTTCTATAGCTTCTAATACTTCTTTTGGATATCCGTTTTTGACATTGTTATGAATAGTTTTATTAGGATTCAAATATATTTTCTTTAGTTCTTTATATATTTTGAAGTCTACATTGTTCTTTATGTCGATCTTTATAAAAGCCGAATCGACTTTTGGAATGGGATAGAAATCACCACGAGGAACATAAGTTATTATTTGTGCATCTCCTAATAGAGCTAAATAAGCAGATAATGCACTGTTTTCTGGATTGTTAGGAATGTATTTGAGTTTATCAGCAACTTCTTTTTGAAGCATAAAGCCTAATGTCTTAGCTCCTATTTGAGTTGTTAACTCTAATAGCTTAGTCGTTAAGTTATAAGGCAAGTTACCTACTACGAGTAGATTTGTTGTATCTAATCCATCGTGATTCCAGTGCTCAAAAGGTTCATTTATTAAAGTGATGTTTTCTGAATCTTTTAATTCTTTAGATAGGATAGATGCCATATCTCTATCTGCTTCGACGGCAATCATTCTCTTAGCTCTTTTTTTTAAAGGAATAGTCAACGCACCTAATCCCGGACCTATCTCTAATACTGTTTCATAGTTTTCGACATCTAAACTGTTGATTATCTTTTCAATAATTGATTCATCTATTAGAAAATTTTGACCGAATGCTCTTTTAGGTTGAATAGAATTGTCTTCTAACAACTTCATTACTCTTTGTATTTCACTCATATTTATTTCTCCGATTTTAAATTATCTATTTGATTTACAGTTAAGGCTAGCATGTTTAAGTACATACATAATGTTTTTGATGATGGGATATGTATTCCCAAGTTCTTTTCTAAATGTTCTTTATTAGTTGAACTGTTGTCCCCTGTCAGTTTCATCTCATATAAACTATATATGGCGTAAGGAGGAATTTCATTGGATTTTATATCATGGTCTAGGAAAGGCTTAAGAAGTTCGACTAAATCTTTCATCTTCATTTGTGCTATTCCAACTTTCTTACTATTCTTAGCATTTTCTTTATTTGCTTTTAGATCAATCCAAGAATTAGAATCCAATTCTTTCTTTACTAAATATCTAATCTTTTCTCCCGGTCCATCAGGATCAGTCAATATGACTATCTTTCTAACTTTGGAAGTCATTTTGATAAGATTGATGATATCGGCTTGAATAAAGACTCCACCAGTTCTTATGACATATTTACATCCGGCTTTTTTCAACTTATCTTCATCAGTCACACCTTCAACTACATAGGCGTATATTCTATCTTCATAAGGTATATCATTTATATTCATAATCATTTAACCTCAAAGAAATCCATTGTATTCTTATATAACTTATCTGCTAATGAGTTTCTTTCTTCAAAGGATTTTAAATTCTTTAAAGAACAAATCTTATCAAAGATTAATGGAATATAAGAAGGTTCGTTTCTCTTTCCTCTATAAGGCATAGGACTTAAGCAGGGCGAATCCGTTTCTAACATCAACATATCTTCAGGAATGGATAGCATAGCTTCTTGATTGATAGCAGAGTTCTTGAATGTCAGAACTCCACCGAAAGAGAATTTAATATTAAGTCCTAAATCAATCAGTTGTTTTGCTTCTTCTTTTGAATAGCAAAAACAATGAAGTTGGATTTTATCCGGTCTTATTTCTTTTAAGATTGAATATGTGTCATCGAAAGCTTCTCTAGAATGAACGACTAAAGGCTTGTTGTATTTTTCAGCTATAGAAGCCATGATTCTAAATGTGTTCAATTCATCTTCTTTTGAAGTTCCGTTTAAATAATGATAATCCAACCCACATTCTCCAATAGCATCGATTTGATCGATGTGAGACGTAATGAAATCAATAGCTGTATTCAGATAGTCTTCACCTTTACCAGAAAATTCAGGATGTATTCCTATAGCAGCTTTAATAATATTTGGATAAGTCTTTTTTGTGCTTAAGACATTTTCAAAACTATCTAATGAATCGGCATTATCTATGATATGAATGACGTCGTTTCTAACTGCTTTGCTTATTGTCTCATCTAAATCTAATGCGTAATCGCCTTGAGATAGATGTGCATGTGAATCGATATATTTCATTTTATTTTCCTAAACAGAATCTTGAGAAGATAGTGTTATAAATATCTTCTTCGGTAGATCTCATATCTAATCCTAACATTTCATTTGCTAATGCTACAGCTCTTCTTAAATCATCTGAAAACGCATCTATAAGTCCACCATTGTCTAATGCGTGATTAGCTTTTATAACTAAGTCTTTAACTTTGATCAAGAAAGATAAATCTCTTTCTGACATAAATGAATTATCGGTGTTTGTCGAACTTAAGGACACTTCTTTTATCAGTCTATTTTTTAATTCTTCTATTTGTCCATCTTTGGCATTGATTTCAACATCAGCACCTAAGGCAAATCCTAAATCGGATTTGCTTCCAATCTTAATTACTTTCTTTCCTGTTGGAATAGAAGGAAAATCTTCATTTTCAAACGAAGAGGGTGAGACTAGAAGAATCAAATCGGCAGTATTTATTGCGTTCAACGCTCTTTCCACACCTATTTTTTCTACTTCATCATTGGTTTCATGTATTCCGGCTGTATCGAAGAAATGGAATTGAATTCCATTGATTTCAGTATCACCTTCGATTATGTCTCTAGTCGTACCAGGAATGGGAGTTACTATTGCTTTTTCTTCACCTACAAGCGCATTTAATAATGTTGATTTGCCAACATTTGGCTTTCCTACTATGGCAACTTTTATTCCATTATAGGCTTTTAAGGCATTGTTTGCTTTGCTTTCTAATTCTTCGATGTTCTTAATAAGAGGATAGATCTTATCCTCTTGGACTTTATGAAGTGTATCCATGTAATCTGGATGATCCGAATAGTCGTCTTCCAATAAGTATTCAGCTTCACTTATTGCATAGAGCAGAGTGTTTTTAATATCTTCTATTTGTCTTTTTGCTTTTCCTTTTACTGCTTGTAAAGCTAAGGCTCTGGCTAAAGTTGATTTAGCATTTATTAAATTATTTACTCCTTCTGCTTCTAGTAGGCCTAATTTATTGTTTAGGAATGCTTTTAAGGAATACTCACCTCTTTGTGCCGGTCTAGCTCCCCATTTAACGCACGCATTCATTAATGCGTCAGCGATTAAAGGAGAACCATGGATAGAGAATTCAGCGGTGTCTTCACCTGTATAAGACTTTGGACCTTTATAAAAAGTTATAACAGCTTGATCTATTGGCTTCTCTTTTGTGCTTATATCTTCATATATGTTTGCAAAGAAAGACTGATTTGGAATGATGTTTTCAGCTTTTTTCTTTTGTATGTGCTCTAGTATCGACAAAGTTTTTGATCCAGATAGCCTTATTATCGCTAAGGCTGAAGTCATCCTTGGAGTTGCTAATGCTACGATGGTATCTAATTCAGTCATATTATTCTTCTTTCATTTGTCTTTCGAATTCTTTTAGAACTGATTTTCTTGTAACGATTCCAATAAAAATATCGTTGTCATCTACAACAGGAACAAAGTTTTGATTTTCGATTAAATCCATTAAGCTTTCTATAGTAGAGGATATTTTCACAGGGTTATAGGTTCTTCTCAGCTTTATTTCTTTTAAAGGTATCTTTTCTGATGCTTGATAATTTAATTCATTTTTCTCTCTGATAGTCCAAAGGAGATCTCCTTCAGTAATTGCACCTATGTATTTACCTTTTTTGTTTAAGATAGGCATAGCCGAATAATGGTGGAAATCCATTTTTTCCACTACTTGTCTCAACGTAAAAGTATCTAAGCAATAAGCTACTTGTGACTTAGGGGTTAGAAAGAAAAGAATATTTTTGTTTTCCATCAGGGTATCTAGTCCTCCTATTCGTTGTTTTAGTTTAATATATAATCATTAGAATATTATAAGAATCTCAAGGTATATAATCAAAGCATGACATTATTAGAAAACTACCTAGCAAAACAAGAAGAGAGAAGACAAATCCTTATAGGAAATAAGGATTGTGATTCTTTTGAGCTCTTAAATTCAAATCCCAGAAATCTATTTTATTTATTGCTAGACGGTAAGGTTTTAAATTTAACAGCTAGTCATGATGGTTTTGTAGTTCATAGTTTTGATGGAGTATTAGCATTGGATTTAAATGCTTCTAGTGATGATATTGAAAAGATTAAAAATAATATATCTTTAAGCTTTATTTATATAAAAACAAATAAAGTAAGTGGATATCTTTTATCCATCGCTTTGGATTTCTCAGGATTTAACAACGGGATTTATTCTTACAAAGAATCTAGATTTAATCCAATTATAAATAAGCCTTTGATAGAATCTATAAAAAAAGAATATGGAGTAGATTTAAATAATCCATATGGATATGTCGATTATGATAAGTTATTAAAGTTTTATAAATCTAAAATAAATGACTCTATAGTTATAGAAGATAGATGTGTAGTATGCCAAAGTGTATTATTAGAGTATTTAAAATGGTCTTGCTTAGATAAAAATAACGAGCCTATAAGAAGAATGAATGATTTTCATCCTAATTATGGAATAGGATATAAAGTTGACAAATGTCCTTTATATCCGTTAAAGATGATTTATGAAAAACTAGATAACGAAAGTGTAGTTTTTGTTAAAGGAAACAACAAAAAACTGAATGATATTTGTTTTAAATATTTTCTTAAAGAAAAGCTAATAAAAGAAAATACGATTTTATTAGCTGCAAAAGATGAGGAAGAAAAAAACAAGATTACTTCCTTGTTGCGAAATACAAGTTATAGTGTAGTTGTTCCTAATTATTATTTTGGTGATAAGAAATATAATTTAATAAATGAAGCTAAGAGAGTAATTACTACTGATATAAAACCGATGAAGGACCTACCTGCATTGTATAAGAAGAACTGGGACAGAGAATTAAATGAATTTATAAGATGCTATCACAATACTAACTCATCGATTTTAAAGACCGGAGAAGATACATTAACGGGTGTTAATAAGTTTTCCGAGTACCATAGTAAAAGATCTAAGTCTATTCCTTTAGATATCAGTAATTATAATGAAACTGATTTTGAAAATGATCAAGAATTCTTTAAGTTCTTTGAAAAAGCAATTTATGTTAATAAAGATAGAATGAGAAATAATCCATTATATTCTTTGAAAGCTTTAGGTGGGGAAGAAGTATTTTCTGCTATGCGTGAGTCTTTAAACATTGCATGGAATCATATCGATAAACTTCAAACACAAATAGAAAAAGCAAATTGTAAAGAATGGGGTTTTGGAATTATTAATTCTATAGAAGCTTTGGATTCGGCATTGAAAAAAATTAAAATTATTTTGGAATACAATGGCTTTTCGGATATCTTTTTTGACATTTCAAACAATCCCAAAGCTATGCCTATAGCTTTGACTTTATCTAATTTAAAAGAAAAGAAAGATCAATATTTCGAACAAATATGTGAATATGTATCTAATCTTTCTAAACTGGATGAACCTTTAAGAGATTATTTAATTTTGGCCAAGAGTCATTCTTTTCTTAAGAGAAAAAAAGGAAAGAGATTGTTAGCAGCAACTCTCCGTGATAAAAGAGATTTACTTGATTTCATAGTGACATTGGATAATTATTTTACTAGTCAGAATGAATTCGAAAAGAAGACTCAAGAATCCGAGGATTTATTCGGCCTTGTTTTATACAGTGATGAAGGACCTAAGAAGGCTTTGGATGCCTTAAATTTCTTGGATGAATATAAGAGATTGATTTCTTCCGATAAGAGATGTGACAAGAACAATAATAATTTTATTCAAGAGATATTCAATGATTATAATTTTAGAGAAGAAGAAAGAGATTTAGTTAGAGACGTAGAATTAGCATTAGCAGCTGTCAGAGAAGATTTTGTGAATTTAAAAGATATATTCACTCAATCATTCCATGAAGAAACTTTATCTTTCACTAATTTAAAACTAGAGTTGAAAAAGAAAGAAGAGGTTAATTACATTGAGTTTGAACAATATGTCGAGTTATTGACTAGAATTAAGAATGCCAGTTCGACAATACAAAGCGCAATAACGATGTTTGACGCTGTCGATGAACCTTTAGACAATTTCGAAAATGATTATTGGTACTCTATTTATAAAGCTATTGCAATAGAAAAAGAAGAGAAAGGCTTCTATTCTCCTAATAAAGCTTCAATGGCTTGGTGCTGCTATGAACCTTATACTATCGATGGTGATGGTATACAAGTCAGCACAATTTTAAAGAATAGAGTTCTTTCTTATTGGACTACAAATTTAAACGCACAAAAAGCAAAAGACTCATATAGATATGGAGGAAATTTGTATCCATATAGAGTTTTAGATAATTATGAAGAATTTGCTAAATTAGTCTCTCCTCTTCAAATATCGACATCTAATTCATTATCGTTATCCAAAGTTGTATTTGACTATATTTTTATCTTTGATCCTAAGAAGTATGATACTGACGAATTAGTTTTATTATTATCCAGAGCTAAGAAAGCAATTATATTATCTGATGACGAAGATTCCAGATTTGACGGATATGGTGTGCAAAAACTAGATGTGGATTCTTTATATAGAGGTAACTTTAGATTCTCTAATCTATCCAATGAATTTATTGATGAATTAGCTTATGGATTTGAGGAAAATGGATTAGAACTACTTTCTAAAGAAGAATCAAAAAGTGCAATGTACCTATCCTACAAAGATGAGGATGGACAATTGCACTTTGTTGTTCCTAACTGTCTTATAAGCGACAATGATACTATTGCTACTTATGTGATTTTAAATGCGACTTTGATATATTTAGGCAAACAGCCTATGACTATAATCCCATCGATGACTTTGATGGTAAATCCTCAAAAAGCTGTTGAAATTGCTCTCGATAAATCAAAGATTAAATTTGATTAGGCAAAATATTCTCTTGCGTCGAATTGATATCTCTTTAAAAGAATCATTACTAAATCCCAAATGTTCCAAATGATTCCTACAAAAATGAGGTTGTATCCGAACTTTACTAACCAAAACTTCCAAGTTTCTTTCCAACTAGGCTTTACATAGAATTTTTCTAATCCAAACCAACCGAAGAAAAGGGTTAAAAAGAATAAAGCCCAATCAATTTTTTCACTAGTTTTAACCATATTAATCAACTCCGCTATACTTTTCGATTATAACGCATGAAAGAAAGTAAATACTAGGTAGTAATTGATAGATATAGCAAAAACTATACTTTTTATCTTTTTTTAATCCTTATTATTGAGTTATACCTTTATAAACAAGGTATCTAAGCGTTTTTAGATGGCTTTTTTCTTGAAAACAAAATACTTCGTATATATACTAGATAGGCTTTAAGCATACTTTTATTATTTAAGGAGTTTTTATTATGGCAACAAAAAGAACTTATCAGCCCTCTAAGGTAAAGAGAGCTCACACTTGTGGATTCCGTGCACGCAAGGCAACTGTCGGTGGAAGAAAGGTACTTTCCCGCAGACGTGCTAAGGGACGTAAAAGACTTGTCCAGGCCTAATGGCCTTTAAGCCTCCCTTGATCTAGTTTATGAAAAAGATCAATAGGCTGCTCGACAACAAGGAGTTTACAACTGTCCTTAATAAAGGAAAAAAAGCGAAGGTGGATGGCTATTTGGTGGCTGTCAAAACGAATAAAGAAGGTCATGCCCGAATTGGAATATCAGTTTCCAAGAAAGTAGGCAAGGCTGTAGTCAGAGTTCGTGTTAGACGCCAAATCCGTGCGATGATTGCTAGATTTGATGTTTTGAGTAAACATATCGACGTGGTCATCATTCCTAAGCCTTCTTTTCTTCAAAATTCGTTTGAGCAGAACCTCAGCAATTTAAAAGAAGCCTTGAATAAGCTTCTAGACGGGAGTGTTAAATGATAGAACAAGAAGCAACTATTGATAAATCTGAGGAAAAGAAGCACAAGGCAATAAAGAGGATATTCCTCTTTTTTGCCATTTTTGTTTGTGGCTTATTATTCCTCTCATCATGTACTAAGGCCTTTACATCTGATTCTGATAAAGCTAACCAACTTTATGTTCAAATGTACGGACAAGATAGTGCAAATTCGACTTATGATGAATCCACTAAGAAAGTGACTGAAGAGGCTAAATTTACCAAGACCGGTGAGAATTATCTCTATGCTTTGTCTTCAGGAACATACAATCAAAATTTAGGAGCTGTAGCAATTCCTGATCAGAAGTTCTTCGACTATATTAGTGTCGGATATGAAATTGACTTTAATACTGAAGTTCCTACTGTGACACCAATTAAGAAAGGAAACAATTCTTCCCTTGCTAATGGTCTCAGCAAACCTCAGACTTGGTTGAATGACAAGCTTCTCACCACAAATGATGAAGCTACTGCTAATTCAATATTCGGTGAAGAGATTGTTCAAGCAGTCAAGCATGGAAAAACTCGCTCTGGAAGTGACTGGGCCAAGTTGGATTTCTCTAAGGAAGATGATAGAAATTATTATCTTTCTTGCTTCCAATCGGCAAAAGCAGTGACTTTGTTTGCTGGATACAAGGATGACAAGATTACATTATGGGACAACATGGATTTATGGTTTATGTCTGCCCGTGATGAAATTGGAATTGCTAGTGCACCTTCTAATGCATTCGTGACCTATTATAAGCAGGCGTTGAATACAGCTATTTCTTCTAATCGTGCTGGATTGAATACTTCTGGTACTGGTGGAATGTACGGACAAGAAGGGAATAAGATTTATATTCAAAACAAGACTTGGGGACAAGCCTTCAGCGAATATGGATTCCTCGAAGGGTTGTTAGTATGGCCAATAGGTTGGCTGGTCAACACATTCGTCGATTTGTTCGGTGCAGGAAGCGGATGGGCTGAATTGGCTGCTATATTCTTAGTCACATTGATTGTTCGTATAATTTTGGTTATCTTCACAATCTTTACTTCTAAATCTCAATCTAGAATGACTGAGCTTCAAGGAGAAGTGAATGAAATCCAAGCTAAATATCCTAACGCACAGACTGATATGAATGAGAAGCAGATGATGTCTCGCGAAGTCAGTGCTTTATACAAGAAGCATCATGTCAAACCTTGGTTGCAAATCGTTCAATTGATCATTCAATTTCCGTTGTTCATTTGTGTTTGGGCTGCTTTGGAAGGATCAGCTGCTTTGAGTAGTGGTAACTTCTTCGGTGTTGAATTGACTGCTAAGATGTCTGATGTAATTATGAATTCAACCGGTACTTCATTAGCTATGGGAACTAGAGTATTGGCAGGAATCATGTTAGTATTGATGTTCTTGAGTCAGTTCTTCTCTATGACTACAGCACAGTGGTTCAACAAGTGGAAGACCAGTAGGTTCTTTAACACCAAGAAAGCTGTGAAGAATCCTAACAGCGATATGTCTATGGATCCCAATAAGATGAGCAAATGGATGACCATTATCATGATGATATTCATGGTAATCATGGGTATAACATTACCTGCTGGCATGTCCATGTATTGGTTCTTCGGTGCTATCATTTCAATCTTCCAGGTCTTTATAACCGAAGCTATTGCTTCACGTGATAGACATAAGAGATTTGGAAAAGGTGGAACAGATAATAGCTTAGCTGCTATGCGTAGATCCAAACACCACCAATCAATTAGAAGCTCTCGTTAATTAAACAACCAGCCAAATTGGCTGGTTTTTAAATCTGAGTTGTTATTATACAAGAAGTTAAAATTAGTGGAATTTTGTAGTAAATATCACATCAGTAAAGACTTCTTTTATTTGAATAAACCATAACTAATATTAATTTTTAATATTAGAATAAAGAAAAGGAGAAGATAAATGATTTCAATATTAGGTGGTGGTAGTTGGGGCTTAGCCTTAGCTTTTGTCTTAAATAACAATAATGTTCCTGTAAAAGTATGGGCTAGAGATGGAAAGCAAGTCGATCTATTTAATAGAGAACATACAAGCAAGTATTTTGATTCTTTTGTCTTCCCATCTTCTATTAAGATGACTTCTTCTATTGATGAAGCTTTATCCAATTCTGATACTTTGGTTTTGTCTGTTCCAGTCAAAGCGACTGTTGGATTAGTCGAATCGATAAAAGATAAAATTCATGATAAGAATGTTGTTTTAACTGCAAAGGGATTAGATAATGGAGAAATACTCTCTGAAAGATTAAAACCTTATATTTCTTCACTAAAGTTGTCTGTGTTGAGCGGACCTTCTTTTGCAAGTGAAGTAATTCAAAAGAAAACGACTTGCGTTGTAATAGCTAGTGAAAACAGTGATTTGAGTAAAGAGTTACAAAACGATTTTTCATCAGATTTCTTTAGGGTCTATACTTCTGATGATGTTATCGGTGTTGAGCTTTGCGGAGCATTGAAGAATGTCTATGCCATAGGGTCTGGATTCTTGGATGGAAAGAAAGTTGGATACAACACTAAAGCATCTTATTTGACTAGATCTTTACACGAATTAGGCAACATAGTATTGAATAGAGGTGGGAAAGAAACTACTTTATTAGGACTGAGTGGAATAGGAGATTTGATTCTGACATGTACTTCTCCTACCAGTAGAAATTACTCTTTTGGATATAATTTCAATGGTGATACAACTACAGCTCATACAGTAGAAGGATTATATACTCTTCCAAATATATTAGAGATGGCTGACAAATATAAAATAGACATGCCTATCGTAAAAGCTATTAATTCAATCATCTTTAATAACGAGTCGGTAGAAGAGGTTATTAAGAGGCTGATGGGAAGAAGCAAGAAGAGTGAAGAATTTCATAAAAACTAATAAATTGATTGATACCCTATTTAATTTTATACGTATATGGTAGAATTAATCGGTTAGAAAAAGGAATTGTTCCTTAAGTTTTAAATGAATCCAGACCTTAGGAGAGTTTTTCATTTTGAGAAAGACAGGAGGTAGTTATGAAGACATACGAAGGTAAAACTATTATGGAAGCATTGAATAATGCTTCTAAAGATTTAGGAATACCAGTGACTGTATTAAAGACTAAAGCTAATATTATCAGTCACAAAAAAGATTTGTTCTCGAGCAAATACATTATAGGAATATTTAATAACTTCACTGTATTTAGTTATGCGACATCATATTTAGATTTGATGCTAGCTTTTTTAGGTGCTAAGGCCACATATACTAGAAATTTTGATAAGACCTCTAGTGTGATCACTATCGATATTCAAACAGATGAGGGATCAAAAGTTATAGGTAAGAATGGAGAAACACTCAAAGCTTTGAATAACTTGACAAGATCTGCTTGTTTCAATCATTTTGGTGGAAAGTATAGAATACTTTTAAATTGTGGTGATTATAAAGAAAACAAATACGCAAAGATAACAGCTTTGGTTAACAAGCTAGCTCAAGATGTCGAAGAAAGTGGTGTTCCAACAGTTTTAAATCCTATGCCTGCCGATGAGAGAAGAGTTGTTCACAATGTTATTTTAGGATTCCCTGATCTTGAGTCACCATCCATAGGAGATGGTAAAGAAAGACACATCATCATAAGGAAAAAAAGACAATAACAACTTTATATTTGAACATAAAAAAAGCCTTGGCATTGACCAAGGCTTTTTTCTTTCTATTAGCGACGTTTGGAATTTGATAATGAAAGGAAGTATATAATTTTAATAAGCAAATAGATGAAATCTATATAGATTGTATACGCTGCATAATAAGCCAAGTTTGTCTCATTACCTATCCATCCGAGTTTAGCCATAGCATTGATTCTGAACATATCTATGCATATAGATAAGAAAATCAATGCGAAGATTGCATAATCTATTATCCAATAAATGACATTGGCAGCAGCTCCGTTGAAAGGCCAAACGAACAAGTTTATGATTGTTAGGATAAGTATTCCAACTGCTAAGATGGAGATAAAAGGAATTATCTTATGTATAGAATTTCTCAACACATATGACAATCCAGCTGCCATCAACATCAATCCAGCTGATATTCCAAACGCTAATGCAATGATTGGAACATTTGTGTCTCCAAGAGTCTCATAAGTAGCAACATAGAATATTGAGGAGCAAAGAATACCCATAGCGAATGCATAAATGTAATACATCACTGCCATGGCTTTGGTTTTCTTTGAAAATGCCTTTATAGACATTAATAATCCACCAACCAACATATATATTGCTGAAACTACAATTCCGACAATGTTGACGACAGAAGCGACTTCATAATTTCCACCACTTACTGCTATGGCTAAGTATGGCCATCCATAACTGACTCCGAATGTGATAGCTAATGCTATAGCTAAGTATATGAAGACCCTGGTATAGGATAGGGTTACGGATTTCGTTTCCTCTTGTTTTTCAGGGTTCTCATAACGGTTCTTCTTCACATCATAAGTTTCCATTTCAAAAACCTCCTTCTTCGATTGTAATTATATAAATTTTGTATTGATGTTAAGAAAGAAAAAATAGGTATGGATTCTTAAAATTAAGTATAAAAGCAGAAAATACTAGATGAAAGATCATAGTTGATTTTATAAGACAAAATAAAAGGCTATCCGATAATTCGGATAACCTTTCAAAGGAGGATGGCTAAATGACTAATTATAAAGATTAGAGATTTTCGACAAGAGCCTTGAAGTCGTCAGCTTTCAAAGAAGCACCACCGACCAAAGCACCATCGATATCAGCTTGTCCCATAAGTTCGTGGACATTGCCAGGCTTTACAGATCCACCATAAAGGATCTTTACTTTGTTGGCAACACCCTTGCCGAACATATCTTTGAGTACATCACGGATGAATCCACAGACGTTCTCAGCAATTTCGGGAGTTGCAGTCTTTCCGGTTCCGATAGCCCAAATAGGCTCGTAAGCAATGACAACATTATCCATGTCTTCCTTGCTGAGTCCTTCGAGTCCTTCACGGATTTGTGCTCCTACCCATTCATCTGTCTTTCCTGCTTCATATGTCTCTAAAGACTCACCGACACAGTAGACAGCAGTCATTTGGTTCTTTACAAGTGCCTTAATCTTGGCATTGCAGCCTTGGTTTGTTTCACCATTGTATTCACGTCTCTCGGAGTGTCCAATGATTGACCAGGTTACTCCTAATTCCTTCAACATAGGAATGGAGACTTGTGCAGTGTATGCACCTTTCTCAAAAGCGGAGACATCCTGAGCACCGACGATGATACCCTTAGCTTTCTTTTTCAAAGTTTCCAAGCAAAGGTAGGAAGGGCAGACGCCGATAAGGACTTTCTTCTCTTTTGCCAATTCCTTGGTCTCTTTGAGTGAATCACAGAAAACCTTAGCTTCGGCTATGGTGTGATTCATCTTCCAGTTACCGAGCAATAGTTTCTTTCTCTCTGGCATATTATTACCTCAATTCAAAAGCTATTTGATTACTTATCTTCAATGATGTCGATTCCAGGCAAGTGTCCATCGTTTTGGATGAGCTCCAATGAAGCTCCACCACCGGTGGAAACATGGCTGAACTTGCTGGCAAATCCGAGCTTCTTAGCAGCGGCTGCGGAGTCACCACCACCGATTACAGTGAAGGCACCTTCGTTTTCAGCGGCAGCTTTGCAGACAGCGATGGTTCCATTAGCAAATGCAGGAATTTCGCTGACTCCCATAGGTCCATTCCAGAAGACAGTCTTTGCAGAAGCAATGATCTTTGCATAATTTTCGGAAGTCTTAGGACCGATATCCAATCCCATCATTCCTTCAGGAATTTCATCGGAATTGACGACTTCACCCTTGGCAGAATCATCTTCAGGATATGTAGCAGCGATTACGTTGTCGACAGGAAGAACAATCTTTCCGGAACCATAAATCTTCTTTGCATAATCGAGTTGATCATCTTCAACGAGTGAAGTTCCAATGTGATGTCCAAGAGCCTTGAGGAAGGTGTAAGCCATGGCTCCACCAATCAAAATCTTGTCACACTTCTTGAGCAAGGATTCAATGACAAGAATCTTGTCAGAAACCTTAGCACCACCGAGGATTGCGACATAAGGATGATCCTTTTCAGGACACTCTACACAACGTCCGAGAGAAACGATTTCTTTCTCGACTAAGAATCCTACTCCAGTAGGCTTTCCTTCACTTCTGAGAAGTTCAGGTACTCCATAAGTGGAGACGTGCTTTCTGTGGTCGGAGCCGAAAGCATCGTTGACATATGCATCAGCCAAAGAAGCCCATTCTTTTGCAAGCTCAGGATCATTCTTGGTCTCACCCTTTTCATAACGGGTGTTTTGCATGAGGACGATTTCGCCATTATTCAATCCTTTGACAGCATTGGCGAGCTCTTCTCCTCTAGTAGCAGGGCAGAAAGTAACCTTAACTTCATGTCCAACAGCCTTTTCAAGTTGAGCCTTGAGTTCGGGAACAATGATTGAAAGATCACCCTTCTTTTTCATGGCATCAATTTCTTCAGGTGTCTTCTTGAAATCAATCTTTCCAAGGTGAGAAGTCAAAAGGATCTTAGCACCCTTGTTGACTAATTCAGCGATGGTAGGAATAGCAGCGACGATTCTATTATTGTCGGTGATGGTAGCTCCCTTGTGAGGAACGTTGAAATCACAACGGACAAAGACAACTTTTCCAGAGACTTCCAAGTCTCTAACATCTTTCTTGGCCATTATTAATTACCTCTTTCTATAAGGACGTGCCCTTTGATAAAGGGTGGGCACAGGGTTCCCTTTTTGAAAAAAGCACCATCCGCATACTGGGAGCGGATAGTGCTTTATTGCGTTAAGCCTTTAAAGTGTCTCCGCGTCGCTATTAGGCAACGAAGGAAGCAACCTTCTTGGCAAGACGGACAAACTGGCAGGTGTAAGAGAACTCGTTGTCATACCAGGCAAAGACCTTGACGAGCTCAGCACCATCCTCAGTCTTGATGACCTTGGTCTCGGTTGCATCGAAGATAGATCCCTCGGTGCGTCCAAGGATATCACGTGAAACGATAGGATCAGTGTTGTATCCGAGAACTCCCTTGAGTTCACCCTCGGAAGCTGCCTTCTCAAGAGCATTGATTTCTTCGACAGTAGCTCCATGCTCCTTGAGCTCGAGTGTCAAATCACAGAGTGATCCATCGAGAACAGGAACACGAATTGCGATACCATCCAAACGGCCAGCCATTGAAGGAATGACAAGCTTGACAGCCTTAGCGGCACCGGTGGAGGTAGGAACGATGTTCTCAGCAGCAGCACGGCCACGACGGAAGTCCTTAGCCTTGATCAAGTCCAAAGTGGTTTGGTCATTGGTGTAAGCGTGAACGGTGGTCATGAATCCAGCCTTGACTCCCCACTTCTTTTCGATGACGGAAAGCATAGGTGAGAGACAGTTGGTGGTGCAAGAAGCTCCAGATACGACGTGCATATCAGGAGTGAGCTTGTCGGTGTTGACACCATAAACGAAGGTAGGAGTGTCATCCTTGGCAGGAGCAGACATGATTACATATTCTGCACCAGCATCGATGTGGTCTTGAGCAAGTTCCTTCTTGAGGTAGAATCCAGTGGACTCAAGGACAACCTTGACTCCGAGTTCCTTCCAGGGGAAGAAAACGTTCTTAGTTTGATCAGCATTAGCGAAGACTCTCTTGGAGAGAGGTGCTCCAGACTTTGCGATAGCATAAACAGGGATCTTCTTTCCATCGACGATAAGTCCACCGAGGGTTCCCTCAGCAGCATGAGACTCATCCTTGTAGAAAGAAACCTCATGGTTGAAGATTCCGTGAGCGGAATCATACTTGAGAAGGTAAGCAAGGTTTGCAGGATCAGAGAGATCGTTGATAGCAACGACTTCGAGCTTGGGTCCTACTTCGACTTGGTTCTCCTCATAAGCACGACGGAAGGCCATACGGCCGATACGTCCGAAACCATTAATGGCAACTTTGACAGAATTAGACATTCTTTTTTGTCCTCCTTTTGGACAACGATATTATATAAGTATGTTGTGAAAGTTGTTATGAAAATTTAGCATGTTAGCACTTACATAAGACAAAAAACTTGGTTTTAAGGAAAAAATTAAAAAATATTAGCAATTTAGCTATTTGAGTGCTAGTTAAAATTTAGTCAAAAAAAGAGCACGTAAAAAATGATAGATTTTTTGAAAAACTATCAAAAAATGTGTCATATTTTTTCACCTTAAAAGCACTCGAAATCTGACTATCTTTTGTTCTAAAAAAAGAGATACTCTATGCATTTATAAAAAATAGGTTCTTTTTCGGAGTAATAAAAACAAGATGAGGTATTACCAAATTTATGATTTCTTCAATATCGAAGTTGATTTCATAGTTTAAGTATTGCTTGAAGTAATCGGTCACTGCCTTTTGAACTAAAGTAGGCAAAGAAGATCGAGTTTGAGACCAGTTGGAACGAGAAAGGATTGTTGAATTATCATTCATATATTTGCTACTTACTTCAAATTGGTTTGTAGCAGCGACAAACTTGGCAGAAATGTCTTTCTCTGTGGCGGTGGGGAAGTCCTCAGGTGTTCTGTCATCTTTTAAAGCTGATTGAGCTTCTCTATCTGTTTTACGGATGTGATTGTCATCACTTCCGTCATAGAAGATAGTATCTTTGATATCGAATGTTCTTTCTTCTATTGTTTCATGTGAATTCTTCTTTAATGCAACTGTATAAGTTCCACCTTCTAAGATATAACAGTCGTTGGTTCCATCAGTATTCTTATGATCATAGAAATAATTGGTAATATCATCTTTGGTAAATGATAATTCGACTTTCTGTGTTTCACCAGGGTGACTTATACGAAGGATAGTGTCAGCTTCATATTCACCACTCATCAAAGGTCTTAATTCCATAGTAGCACTGGTGACCAATACAATTACGACTTTTTCATATTTTTGCTTAGCAGTCTTAATAGCTTCTATTTCATATAAGTTTAAAGCTAGATAGTGAGGTTATGGCCACTAATGGAAAAATAAAAGCATAGTAAAACAATTCTATCTCATTCAGAACATTATTATGAGATAGAACTGATTTCGATAGGTGAAGAAAAAAAGAATCTATCTTTTGATAACAACTATCTTTTATTTGCTAATAGTAATTAATTATTTCTCCATCAAGAATAAAGCTAAATTATAGTCTTTAACAACATAGCAATCATATGATTTTGCTGAATCATATTCGACAAAGTTGAAATTAGAATCTACTATCATCCCATTTGATTTATTTCTATGATCTATGCAGCTGTAATACTCTTTTCCATTAGAGTCTTTGAATATTTTGTAGTTTGAAGCAGTGTTAGGGAAATCTTCTTGCATCATCTGTCCGGAAACTTTTTCAATTTTATTAGTAGTCATATTATTTAAACGATTGTTTTTCCAAACATCTGTCACGACAGTGTTTAGGAATGAATCGTTGCCTTTATTTGTGTCCCACCAAAAGAAAATTGAGTCATTATTAAAAAATTTATCAATAGGTAAAATTCTTTCATACCCTTTTATTGAGACAGCCAGTGGCTCATCAGTTTCATCATAAAAATTAGTTTCGATTTGATTAGTTTCTTTGTTTCTTTTTAATTCATGTCTCTTATTAAACTGATCTAGAACATATATATCAGAACCTTCTACCATAAATTTTCCACTAGCGTATCCACGATTGTAATTGTAATGTATATCAATTATGTCGATTGGAATTTTTACTGTTGAATCACTATTTTTGCAACTGAATAATGCCATAGGAATTAAACATAAAAGAAGTATTTTCTTTGTTGGTTTCATATTAGTTATAGCTCCTTATTATATTGATCATATAATTGTTGATTTTGACGGCATAGGCGTGGGAATCTATTGTATTTTTCTCGATTATAATTCCCACTACTCCTTGTACATCTTTGAAGGTATTTCTGTCTTCGTAATAAAAGAATAATGGACCACCACTCATTCCCTCAGTTGCATAATTACATAAGTTATATAAATCATTTTCTTTTGAGAAAGTATCAGGTTCACGTATTTCGTAAGCTGGTGAATAAGAAAGGTCCATATACTTTTCAGTTCCTTTTAAATCACCTCCTGGGTACCCAAAGGCATAGTCAAATTAATAATATCAACCATAAACACATTCCTCCTTTTACTTTTGCATCTTCATTATAGTGATTTTAATTAATAATGTAAATACATTTTTTACTATTTTTGAAAGTAGTTAATTGTATATATTTTAATTGAATGAGTAAATAAAAACTCGTCCTAACATAAGTTAAGACGAGTCTTTATTATTGAACTTTGTATTGTTCTGTGTTGCTTATAACTTTATCTTTTTTGAATGTTCTTCTTAAAGCCATAAACATCCAAAATGCAATCAATAATCCACTCAATACATCGATTGAAATCAACACAGGTATCCACCATGCATATACTTCTTTGCTTTGACCTATCAAAGATCCTTTATCCAAGCCTTGAGCAGTTTCGGCATAGTATTTAGTTGCTGCATATGAATATAAGACATCTTTCGCACTCTTATGAATGTATTTCTTTGCAGTTGCACTGGTGTAGTCATCAAACAATGTATGACTCATATCCGGATGCAAGACTTGACTGTTTCCGGCTCTAATTCCTTCATCGAAGTCATTGATGGTTCCACCACAATAGTAATCAGTAATTACTGTTCCATCAAATCCCCATTCGTTACGAACGACAGCAGTTAATAATGCGTAACTTCCAGTACTTCTCATTCCACCGGTTCTTGTGGCAGCACCCATAAGTCCATTTGCACCGCCAACCTTAATTGCCATTTCAAATGGCTTTAGATAATTCTCGCGGAATGACTGCTCAGTCAACCATTTGAATGCACCGGTTCCTTCGGTTCTTCCTTTATCGTCTTCGTTTGCCCCAATATGTTTTATATAAGCTAATACACCTTTTTCTTTAGCTCCTAAAACATGATATGCACATATGGTTCCAGCTAATAATCCATCTTCTGAATAATACTCAAAGTTTCTTCCACCTAATGCTGATCTGTGCAAGTTTGCACCAGGTCCGTACCATCCGTCTATTCCTAACGCATTTCCTTCGATTCCTATGGCACAGCCTACTTGATAAGCTATATACCAATCCCAGGTTTGAGCAATCACTGTATCACAAGGATAGTTCACGGCTTTTAAATTATTTGTACCAGTTACGTTATTGTTGAATCCGCAAGGACCATCTGCATCGACTGTCTTTGGCTTAGCAATAGAATCTATTGCCATGGTTCCAAATCCAGCTCTTGTAATCAAGTCTGCTGCTTGATCCAATGATAATTGAGAGATTAATTCATCCCACATAGGATCATCATAATTGACACCGAACAATTCTTGGATAGACCAAGAAGTAGCTTTAGAATCGAATGTAGGTGCAACTGCTCCTTCTTCTTCGACAGGGGCAGAAACTTCTAACATATCATCTTTTAGATTTCCAGCCTTTTTATCTTCACCTTTTTCGGTGGGGAACGTAGAAATGAAATCGTTTCTGGTCATGTATTGAATAGGGCCACCTTCATTCTCGGATCCATCCATAGAATGAGCTTTTGGATTGAAAGGCTCATCGATTTTACTAGATGCACCAGAAGTGCTGTTGGTGTAAGTGGTAAATTTATTCTCTACTTTTTCACCTGTCACACTATCTGTCTCATATCTAATATCATCAGCCACTTTAAATGTGAGCCTATTAGTTCCATCCAATGTTTCTTTTAAGGTGTGAACATCAGTTCTTAGGGTTAATTCATAATCACCTTTTTCTAATTCATAGCCCATGAATCCGTTGTTGTTAGCATCATAACAATCATAGGATTTCATCTCTTCTACATCCATAGTCAATTTGACGTTTTCGAATTGTCCAGGTTTTAATTCGGCAGTCTTTGCAAAGGCTCCTAGTTTAATTGCTGGTTTTTCAATTCCACCTTTGGTGTATGGTGCTGAATAATAAAGCTCTACTACATCTCTTCCAGGTAAATCTCCAGTGTTTGTTACAGTGACTTCAAGCTCAATCTTTCCGTCTTTTGTAATCGTAGCACCATCATTTAAATTACATTTATTTATCTTCCAATCAAATGTTGTATATGACAATCCATATCCGAAGGGATATTGAACAACATCTTTATATCCGTTCTTTATACCCCATCTTTCTTTAGCAAAATTAGAATCCCAGAATCCTTCTTTATCTGCTGTTTCGTACCAATAGTAACCAGTATAGATATTCTCTCTATATTCAGTATAAGAGGCTGCAGCGTCTGTATATCTTCCTACACCTTCTAATCCGGATGTTGCGTATGCAGCGGCAGTAGATAAATCATATGCCCAGGTATCAGCTAATCTTCCTGATGGATTTACTTTTCCAGCGATTATTTCTCCAATTGCTATAGTTCCACGGGTACCGGGCATTCCCATATCGATTACAGCATCGATATTATCGTTGTCTGCAAATCCTAATTCTAATGGATTACCATTGTTAGTCACTACGATGACGTTTTCGAAATTTTCAGTAACTTTTTGAATCATGTATTCTTCACGTTCGGAAAGCTGCTGAGTCTTTCTTGTAGGATCTTCGCCATCCTCTCCAGGTAATTGTTTGCTGTTTTCGGAAATGTATTGAACTTTAGAGAAATCGTTTCCTTCACCCATCATACGTCCTATTACAACAATAGCAGTATTTGAATAATTAACTGCATCGGTCATAAGAGAATCTGTATAGAAACTTTTAGGTGCTTCTGCAACTCCATAGAAATCTTTATATTTTTGTCCATGAGCTTCGATGACGTATGAGCCGCCGGAGACTCTATTCCAACCTAAATCATTGTAAGCTTTAGCTAAATTCTCATTGTATTCAACACCAGCTTCTTTTAATCCACCCAAGAAAGTTACTAGATCATTTCTTGAACCTGTTCCTGATCCTGTGCCTTGTGGCATGAAACCAGCATCGCTTCCAGACCAACCGAAGACATTTACTTTTTTATTGGCTAATGGAAGTACTTTATTATTGTTCTTTAATAATACAGCACCACTAGCTTCGACATCTTTAGCTAATTCGTTTCCACTTTCTCTTGCTTCTTTGGAATTTTGACCATCGTCATCAAATCCATATCCACACAAATATGAAGTAATTAAATTTTTATTAGCGAAACAAGCTATGTTTCCTGCAATTAAACCTCCGATGACGCCAAGGCTTATCACGCCTGCAACAATCGGGTATATATATTTTTTCTTAAAAGCCATTTTTACCTCCTTTATTAAATTGTTAAATAAATAGAATTATTCAGAAACAGTAGTATTTAGGATAAAGCAGTCTATATTTGCATTTGAATCAGTCAATGTTTTTAAAGTTAATGTATATGTTCCTGCACTCAAGGATTGAACACCACCAAATTTAACATCGATCCAATTGTGCCAATCGTTAGAACCATCTTCGGCTCTTCCTAAATTTTTCTCTTCTACTGCCAATGTGGTGTCATTTAATTTGACTTCCAACTTGTCTTTTGTCGAGAAGCTAGACTCATATTTAGCCATCAATGCTGATATTTGAACATTTGCATCTATATCAAGCTTGAATGTGAAGCTCAATACACTATTCACATTCATACCACGAACACAATAATTGCTTGGATTTTTAGAATCTACTTCAGTATTTGATGGCACTCCTGATTGAAGAGTTAATTTGGATAAGTCGAGATTTTCGGCTTCTATCTTATATTCTCCATCAGCACTGATTTCTAAATCTGCTTTAGAAGGCTCCGGTTCTGGTTTCTTTTGATTATCTAAGTCTGAACCTGATTCATCATAAGAGCCACTAGATACTACTGTGAATTGCACTCCGTCGATGTTGCAATCGGATCCAGTGTTCTTTATCAAGAAGAAGTGATCTCCTTCAGTTAAGTTATATGATCCTAAATCAGTTGCAATCCAATCCCAATATTCACCAGCAGCTGCATTACCACCTTTGATATTTCTATCTTCGACTAATTCAAGCTTGAATCCATCAATATAGAATTCCCAGTTATCTTTGACTTTGTAATCAGCTACTTTAGCAGCTATAAATTCCAATTTTATTGTTGAATCTTTAGCTAATCTCATTGTGGTTGAAAGTTGAGATCCTGTATTTAAAGCAGCCACTGATTTTCCACCACTTGTAGTCTTTCCCTCGGATTCCTTAGTTACTGTCTCAAGTCCTAAACCATTCACTATTTTATCTGGGTTAGCATTTGCCCAATCTTCTCTTGTAGATGCATATTCAGTATCGAAGGTTTCTAAGTCTTTCATCAATGTTCCTTCTGTCAACTCTGCTACTGAACTGATGTAACGCATTCCTACATAGAAGTCGATATAATCGATATCAGGAATATCGTTGGATAAGGCATCGAATGTAAGAGTATTTGTTCCTTCTTTCAAAGTGACATTTCTAATGACTATATCTTTCCAAGTACATTCACCCTTGTCTAAAGATCCGACTAACGATAATTCACCTTTTTCTTCTCCATCTACTACTTCTCTGTTCATATAAACTTTCAAATTATTTTGTACATCGATTGAGTTCTTAGATCCGCTATAAGCCATTCTAAGGACTAATGTTATTCCTGTATATTCTTTGTCGGAATTGAAGGTGAATCCGAAATAATTATATTTAGTACCATAGCTGGTGAGATATTTTCCACCACCTGTGATTTCAGCACCTTCAGGTGCATCTTTGACGAAGCTAGTAATCCCCTCGCCTTTTTTGACATTGGTCATATCGATGTTTTCTGCTTCGACTCTATATGCAACTGATTCGTTTTCACCGGTGATATTTAACAATGAAGTCTCTGAGATGGTAGGATAGACTCTATCCTTTACAGTTATTTGATATCTAGCAGTTTGTCCGGAATAAGAAATAAGTACTACTCTTCTTCCTGGCAACTCCATATTAGGCTCTGTGATTTTGCAATCGGATAAGCTGACATCTTTAGTTGTTCCATCACTCATTTCAGCAGTGACTTTTAATCCTTCATAAGAGAAAGCTTCATTGAAATCAAATTCTGTTTTGACTTTAGAAGTGTCGAGATTCAACTTACTAACTTTGACTTCACTCTGGGTTGAATTTTGAGCTGAATCATTGTTGGTTCCACAACTAGCCAATAAAACTCCACTGGACATGACTAATCCCATAATCATCAACAACGAACAAATTTTCTTGCTTTTCATTTTAAGCTCCTTGTGTTTTGATTAATAACTTTCAGCTTCCTAGATAGGATCCAATGTCTTAGAAAGAAGGAAATTATTTCTTGTATTGTGATTTCATAGCGCTTTCTTAGCAATTTTAGAGCCCTTAATTTGTCGTTTGCTAAACCTAGATTGTCATTTGATGGTTAAAGAAATGGTCATTTTGCTAGTTCTTTGTCGATTATTATTTTTTGCTGTTGGGTTGAGTATTTTTAAAAAGAATATTAACATTGAAAAAATTATTCTCAGGACAAATGTCTAGAGTACCATCGTATTTTTCACAAATGCGTTTAACTGATTTGAGTCCAAAGCCATGAATATCTTCATGCTTCTTAGTCGTTTTTGGTAATCCATTAGAAAATACAAATTCTGAATCTATGCAATAGTTATATACAGTGATAGACACATATTGATCTAGTTTATTTTCTATCCTGATTCCCATAGTTCTTTTCTCTATTGGACATTTAGATACAGCTTCAATAGCGTTATCTAATAAGTTACTGAATAAACTATATATATCCTCTTCGTCTATAAAAGAGATGAGACTTCCATCAGCCATATAACTAGCTCTGATTTTATTTTTCATACAAATTTTATTTGTTTCATTTAAAACTACATCTAATGCTGAATTTCCAGTCGAAGCTATAGATAATTTGCTAGATAACGAATCAATCATTTCATCTGCTAAATCAGGTGGAATTGTAGATGTTTCTTTCAGTCTATTAATTTCATGTTTTAAGTCATGACATTTTATATTGACTATATCCATAGCTTCTTTGACTGCTTCATATTTATCTTTTTCATATCTTCTTATCAGTTTGCTCATTCTTAATTGTGAAAACAAATCCCATCTCAATAAGACTTCAAATTGCAGGAACAATCCTAAAATACAGCAAACGATGTTATATACACCGGTTAGAATTAATCCTTGATAAGTTTCTATTATATAAACTGCTGCAGCATTTAAAACTACATCGACTAGTAATAGAGTCGATGTAAGTATAAATCCAAATAAAGAAGGCATTTGGAATTTCTGATTCAATAGTTTTCTTCCAAATATATAGAATCCAAAAAAATAGATATATACGAAGAAAAAGAAATATACGACAGTAAAGAATGGATTTGAAAAAGTAGGCATAAAGCTTTGACCATACATTCCAGATATAGTTGATTTACCTTTAGTCATAGCTAAGACGGCGATGTTATTCATTTGATAAGCTAAATGTTGAATTGTGTATCCAGCTACACAACAAAAAGATAATTTCAATAAGCTTTCTTTGAATAGAAACTTCGATAAAGCTATTGTTGTGACGAATAAGAATATAAACATAAATGATCTATATAGGAAATTATCTGATGCTATTGGAAAGAAATAAGAAATGGTAAATATTGCACATAATCCAACAACTAACCTAATAATAAAATACTTCCTTCTCTTCATCGAAATTAGAAACAAAGATTCACCTACCATCAGTTCTATCATGAATTGAAATGATTTATAGAACTGTAATTGAGTCATTTCTATCATAATTATTTGCCTAAGAATCTATTCAATGCAGAAAGAAATCCTTTCTTTCTAGGACGTGAGATATTTAGTTTGGTCGTATTTACATATATATCTAATCCTTCTACATTCTTTACGTACCTAAGATTTACTAAATAACAGTTATTGCATCTATAGAAATTATTTCTTTCTAGTTTAGATTCATATTCTCTTAAGGATCCACTTCCTTTGTAATCTCCATTGGTACTATGGAATAACAAGCTATGACTTATAGCTTCGATATAGTAGATATCATTTGTAGAAATGATTTTTATATTATTTCCAAATTTTATTTCTACTGTATTGTTGTTTATATCTTTATTTATATGCTTTAAAGCTCTGGTGAATCTCAAAGAAAAATCCTCATATATAATAGGTTTTATGATGAAGTCAAAAGCCATGACTTCATATCCTTTGACTGCAAATTGCTCATAAGATGTTACGAAAATCAGTGTTGTTGATGAATCTTTTAATCTAAGTCTTCTAGCAGTTTCCATTCCATCGATATCATTTTTAATTTTGATATCCATGAATATGATGTCGTATCCACTATAGTTGGTTAGAAAATCAGTAGAAGATTGGAATATATCCATATTAACATCTATATTCTTTTCTTTAGCATATTTATTTACATAATTGGATAGAATGGAAGACATTTCTTTCTCATCATCTATTATTGCAATTTTTATCATTTTTATAATCCTGGGTATAAGTCTTAATAATATGATTTGTGTATGCGCTTTAAAACACATGCCATTTAAGTATAAACTAAAAAAGGTCAATTGCAATGTTAAAAATTAGGGTTATTTAAGAGAGATTTAACACTTATATATATTCATTTAACATACAATATAAAAAGTTAAATTATTGGATTTGCTAGCTTTATTTACTAGATTTTTCTTTCAAAGTCACATTTAAAATAAAAATGTTGTCTTCGATGTATAGATACGGAACCATTATATTTGTTGGCAATCATATTTATGGATTTAAGGCCATAGCTATGATTTATTTTGTTTGGTATTATAGTTATTAATTTCCCATCTACATTCTTAGGAGCTATCTTAAAGTTGTTTTCTTCATGCTCGGTCAAGTAGAGGCTTTCTCTACAACCATAAATAAGCCTGTAGAAACTGTTTAATTAAGATTTAGTAAATGCAGAAAATAAAAAGACTTGGAAATTATAAAATCCAAGCCTTTTTATTTTTGATATCGGATTAAGCTACTTTAGTAAAAGCATAATAAGAGTATGTTCTAATGTAGAAGGATTCTGATCCTTCAAATGCCACTTGTGATTTTGGAGTTAAAGTATTCTTGGTTGAATCATAAACAAAGACCACAGTGTGAGCACTGTTATTGTCCTTTAAAGCTACGGTGATTTCCTTGGAGGTTTCATCATAAGTATATTCCACATTTTTGTTATTTAAATATTCACCACCTTCAACATTTGAAGCTGAAGCTCCACTACCGGCTGAGAATGATAAAGTTTTTTCTGAAGAAGAGAACTTTATATAAGCATCATAAGTCTCTAGACCACCATCGCCGTATCCATCGTCGTAATAATAGTCAATTTTGCCTTTGAATGTTTGACCTGCAAAAGCTGGAAGGACTAATGCTTCAGTGTTTGTGATTGTGTATGTGCTATTTGCTAACGAAATTGTGTATGTCGTATTACCTTCTTTGACGGTGATTACATCTTTGGAAGTCACTTCATAAGTTATAGCTACATTGTTTAAAGTTCCAGTACCATCGTTTGATAAAATTAGTTCGCCATGATTATTTTCAGTGTCTGTATCAGTATAAGTTCCAGATACATCTATAGCTATTTCTAATGCACCATTGTTATTTTTCATACTGATTTCATGGTTGTCTTCAGTGACAAATATAAATGATGTTCCCCTAGTATCGATGGTCGTGTTGTTCTTGATACTTCCAAATACATAATTGGTTCCATCGAAGTATACAGCTTTTTTAACAAGAGAACTTGAGCTAGTATTAGCGTCGTATATATCAGCAACAAACTTTTCACCTGTCTTTAGAGTTCCGTCAGTTAGACCGACTATTTCCATACCTACGCTGCTGGCACTATATGTTGTTATATCCTTTGATAATAAGTATGTGTTATTACCATCTCTTACCAAAGCTAAGTCTTTATTATCTGATAGCAAAACTTTATATGAACTAAAAGTAAATGTTTGATCATCGTTGAATGTAATTACTGAGTTACTTCCAGATTCCCATTTCCCTTTGAAATCAGTAGTTAATTGCATCTTATAGTAAGAATGCGAGGAAGAAACTTTTCCACCGATATATAAACCAGCAGAGAATTTTAATTCTTGATATGTGTTAGTGGTTGTATCGACTTTCAAAGTATGCTCTTTTCCGTCAATAATTATTGTTAAAGATTCTCCATCCATTGAATAAGTTGTATCTATAGTATTGCCGCCTTTTGTCACGGTTGCATTGCAAATGCCATCGGTAGTAATTGTTCCTAAAGATCCAGTTAGGGTCAAAGGATTTGTTGTTGAATAATCCGTTAATAGGCCATTTCTATTAATAAAGTATTTATCTTCACCTTTTATTGTAGCTTTAAAGATTGCACCTTCATCAGTAAAGCTGGTCAATCCATTTGCAACTTGGATAGAAGTAATCTCAGATATAGTAGCTTTTTTACTACCTGTTTTTTCAGCATATACATAAATGTCTTTAGTGTCATTTTTAAGTCTGGCTATATATTTTGTAGGTGTGCTATCTTTTGAATCTGCTAAATACTCAGTTTCAAGATTGCTTGAGGTAGAGCCTTGCAAGAATACAAGATCATATGTGAGGTTGTTATATGTTGAAGTGGATAAGATATATATAAGTCCATTGTCAGTCCATCCCCCTTCATAATCTGTACTTTCCATCTTAAATGTTTTTGTAGTGTCATCTACTGAGGTAATCTTAGTAGTAGTTGAGGAATAACTAGTTGGGAAAGAAATATTTCCAAATCTATCAGCAACTAAATTAGATTTTGTCTTAGCTAATGAAACTCCTGATGAATATGAATAATTGATATAAGCACCTGCATGTGATCCAACTATTACATGGTTCGCACCAAATATAGGTTCGACTTCAGTTAAGGTGAATTGTAATCCATATGTCATATCGCTTACTACTGCGGAAGGATTGTAGTAATATCCATCTGAATTGGTGTATAAAGTACGGGTGTCATTCTCACCAAGTTTTACTTCTACCTTGTCGATGCCGTAATCTCCTTCATTTACTCCAGCCTTGGGTGTAACTTTGATATATAACTTTTCACCCCATCTAACCTGGGTCACAGGAGTATATGTGTTAGCTTCTTCATCGCGTGTATAGGCAGTCATCATCAAATGTTCAGAGTTGTTCAATATGATAGGAGCAAATCTCTCTTTTTCAGTTACGACTAGACTTACAGCTCTATCTTTCATGGTGAATGAATACTTTCCTTCTTCATCTGCAACCAATTCAACATTATCTAGTATTACTTTATCAACTTCATATTCATTGGTGGAAGGAACAACAAATTCCACTTTAGAATTATATGCTGCATAATCAGGAACATCGACTTCCAAATGCTCACCGATAGTAGCATTGATCTTATATATTGATGCTGCTGTTTCTTGGCTGATGGTTACGCTTGAAGCAGGCATTACAAATGAGTAAGTTCCATCATCATTTGTAATGACTTCAACTTCATTATCACCGGCGGTAACTTTAACTTCACCAGCAAATTCAAATCCAGAGTCTAAAGCCATTGAAAAAGTAACTTTATCTCCAGCTTTAGCTGTTTTAGGTGCATTTACTACAACTGCACCATCACCAGCTTTATCAAGAATTGCATATTCTGCAGGTGCATCCGATAGTTTCACTAATAAAGATACATCACTTCCGGGTTCAACGAATGATCCTTCAAATGTTTTAGTTTCATTTTCTACTAAAGCCATTGGGACATCGATATCCCCAGCTTTTACCACGGGTGATTCTTTGGTTGAATCGGTGATTGCTATTCTAACTTTTATAGTCTCACCTTTCTTTGCTAAGGTGGAAGATACTGCAATTGTAGCTCCAGCAATTTGTTCCACATTTACTGCATATTTCATATCTTGAGTTACAGCTTTTACGGTTACAGCGTGAGCTGGCATTACGAATTTATAGACACCATTTTCTGGTGTTATTATATTTTCTCCATCTATAGTGACATAAGAAATCTCTTTTTCTTCTTTCAATTCGACTTGGAATTTGACTTCATCGCCTTCACTTGCTTTTTCTGGAAGACCGGAGATTGTGGCTCCATCATCAACATCAGTCGTGATGTTGAATTCTTTTTTTGTTACAGTAGAACTGGGTGTGGGTTTTGGTGTTGTTGGAGAGATGGTTGAATTTGGTGTTGCTGGAGATGTAGTACTGCCAGGCAAATTACCATTGCATGAAGCTAAAGAACTTAGAATGACTAACAGCGATAAGATTGAAACTTTTTTAGAACTTTTCATAGATACTATTCCTTTCTAGCTAAGCCTTATGATACACCAAGTAAGCACATACAATCAAATAAAATCTTAAAAATGACATATATTTTTCAAAATTTAGCTAAGAATAAGGAAGACTTAAAAGTTATAAAACACGATAATTGAACGAAAAAAAGTATAAATAGTAAACAATAGCTTTAATATTGACTACCAAACAAATTAGATAACTAATGTAAATTTAAAGCATAGAAATATTTTTGAATTGTATCGAATTATTATCATTTGGCATTGGTCATAATTACACTTGGTGTTTTGGAATTTATCGTTCCTATTTTGCTGGGATTATTGCTTTCTTTTATGTTTACATTGATTCCTATTATTCTTTTAACTAAGAAAAGACCTATAGATATTATTAAATTCAATCAATAACCTTATTCCTTACTATTTATATAAGATAAAATAAATAGCATTGAGGAGCATTATATTATGAGTGAAGAAAAGAAGGAAAAGTTGGCGTTTAATGAATATCAAAAACATGCATATAACTTAATATCTGAAGATGGTAAGAAGGATATGCTTACTAATGGTGTTTTGGGATTGGCTGGTGAATGTGGTGAATGCTGCGATATAGTTAAGAAGTATAAATATCAAAAACATGATCTCGATAAAGAGCATCTAAAAGATGAATTAGGTGATGTGCTTTGGTACTTAGCAGAAACTGCATCTGCTTTAGGCATTACTTTAGAGGAAGTTGCACAATTTAATTTGGATAAACTACATGCTCGTTATCACGGTGAAACATGGTCTAAAAATGATGATGTTAATAGAAAGGATAAACTTTAATCATAAAAAATTAGAAATGATCTATTAGAGTTGTCTAGGAGCAAAGAAAAATAAATCAAAAAACCAGCCGATGGGCTGGTCTTTTGATTGTTAGCAAATAATTAGTATCCGAGCATTGTCAACAATGTGACAAAGAAGAAGACGATTCCGGTAGCAAAAGTGATAATAGACAATATTTTATCAACACCTCTTTCCTTAGTTCTGGAAAAGATGTTCATGGTGTTACCACCAGTAATAGCTGAGGAGGCACCTTCGGATTTTCCTGATTGCATTAAGCAAATGATGATAAGGAATATTGAAACAATGAATAAGACAATTTCTGCAGCTGACATATAGATAACCTCCACTACAAAGTGAGATTATAAATCTATATTTGCTAAAAATGTAGTATTACTTTGTATTAAACCAATTATTTATAAGAGATGATCTTTGACTTCACCTTTATCATCCCATACAGCATAATTCTCATTTATAGAATCATTGTAGAATATTTCTATCAAATCACTGAATTCAGGAGTCAGTTTATAATTTTTTAGATTTTTCTTTTCAACCCAAAAGACTTTTCCTTCTTCTGATGATTTCAATTCACCAGAAAAGGTCTTGGTCTTAAATAAGAAAACTAAATATCTATTGAAATTCGGACTCACATTGTTGTTTACGCCAACAAGTTTTAAATCTTTTATGTCTAATCCTGTTTCTTCTTTTACTTCTCTGATTGCTGAATGGACGATGGATTCATTGTGGAGCAAATGACCACCTGGAAAGGAAATTCCTTTCCAATGTGGATCGACTTTGTCTTCTACTAATATTTTTCCATTCTCATCTTCGATCATGACCATGTTGGTCAATGTAACTGTTTCTTGTCTAGACATATATCAAGTCCTCGTTTTTTTCTTATATATGAAAAAGGATAAGGCTCGCTAGGCATGGCTTAACCCTATCCGTACTTTATTTTACTCAATGCCTATATGTGAGTAAGTACACATTTTTACTCATTTATGAATTGCTACTGGGTTTGTTTAGCAAATCCATTCTTTTTTGTAATGCTTCCTTTACTTCTTCTACAAAATAAGATGGTGCAACTGGTATGAAATCTTCTCCATATTGCATAGACCAGTATATTAAAGAATTTTTATCTATATTTACATCAAAGTAACAATTCCCATCCATTTCATAAATCTTAGCCTTATCGCCGAACCAATCTTTCACTACATCGACTTTGGATCTTTTTGGATTGGTTGATTTGAATTTGGCATTAATTAATTCAGTATCGTCTCCAAATATGTACATATGAGTAGCTAAATAGTTATTAATATCGAATTTAACATCGTTTTCATCTTTAATTGCATTGACTTCATCAATTGTTCTATATCTTCCATCCTCATCATTTTCTAGAATTAAGACATGTTCCATATAGTCGATTCTAAAGGCGCTGACATATTTGCTTTCATCAGCTGTTTTGAATCTTTTATAATTGCAAAGAAGGTAGTATCTACCATTATTATTTACCAAATAATAAGGAGATACAGCATATTTTCTATATTTGCTTGGATCTTTGGTAGCTCTTCTCAGCATCTTATTACCGTTGTTATCGAATCCTATATAGTTAAATATTACTCTTTTCTTTTCATTGATAGCTTCTGTAATGATTTGAACATTTAAGAGGGTTTCTTTTAACAATTGATTTTTATCGCTTTTTCTTTCTTCGTGGTGGATAGATAATGATGGTAATGATTTCTGTTGGTTAAAACTAAAAGTACTATTGATCTTTTTAATCAATTCAGAAGCTTCATGTCTGTTGATGAGTTTAGATGAATAAATAGAATCATCTAAAAGACGTGCTTCTTCTAATTCAAAAGTTCTTTTAGTTATAGCGTATCCTATTCTATTGTCGGGTTGGCTGATCTCATAATTAAAATCTTCAGGATATTTGTTTGATAATCTTTGTAATAAGAGTATGGAATTAGAAACACTCTTTCTATCTAGTTTTACTCCGTATTCATTTTCAAGAATATCTATTATTTGTGCTTGTGTTAAGTAGCAATCGCTATTTTTATCATCCTTGCTAGGCTCGTTAGAGTACTTCTCTAGGATTTTTAGTATCAATAAAAGCGAAGCTTTCTTTTTGGCTTTAATCTCTCCTTCATCGGCATTTTCATCTTTTCTTTTGTTAGCCATATTAATATCCCCATCCTCCTAATGTTAGCATATCAAAGAAATAATAATGTGTCAATTATTTCCCATTCTAGCAACATTAGTTCTGCTCATTTATATTTTGTTTGCTAGCTAATGGATATTTATAAAGCGATGAGCCATTAAGATCCACTTTATTCATATTTATTGAGTTTATTTGATTATTATCATATGTAGTGTAGTAGTAAATTCCTTTTTGAGTATTCATACAAGAAGAATATATAGTTATCTCGTATTCGTTTGGTTTAACTTCGCAACACCCTTTTTGTTGCTCTACACTATGTAAAATATGGAAGAATTGAGTTACTGATGATTCCTCGTCTTCCTTGCAAATAGAGTGATTTCTTGTAAAAGCAACTTTAACAAATCTAGACATAGATGATAAGTCTCCAGGAAGACCTATAGCTCCCATTCCTCTACTATAAGTTCCAAGATTTATATTGGAGAAAGCAGTGTTTTTCGGATCTTTCTCAGATAGAGACATGTAGTTGTTTAAATTGAATAATTGCTTATCAAAGGGTGGATTATTTGTTAAAACTCCAACAGGATTGTTATAGACTTTAATTCCATCCTTCATAGCTTCAACTACTATAGTTTCATCTTTATCTCCAATAATATAATGTAGTTGGGATGGTGGAAATTGTTCATTAAATGGAGTGTCTGTTATGACCAGATTCTTTAAAGCTTCTCTCACTTCTTTAACTGACGAATAATTTCTTAAAATGTATGGAATGAATTCAAACTGAGCTATATTTGTTTTACCACTAGTTACTTTGTTATAAACAGCGTTTCCGACAAAGTTTAGTCCAGCTATAGCTAAACCTTTTTCATTCATTCCATCATAGAATAAAGGATAATCTTCTATAACACATGCCATTCCTATAATTGCATAGTTATTTCTTGCATTTCCTTCATGTCTAAAAGAAAGAGGATAGTTACGAGGGAGAATAACTACTTGTTCATCATAGGAAAAATCATAATCTAGATTTCTACCGAAATAGAAGTCTTTTGTCTTTAATGTTGCTGCTGTACACATTATTATTACCTCCTATTGATAATATAATTCAAAATGAAGAAAAAGATTTAAAAATTATTATTTCTGATGCATAGAATTTGCTTGAAAAAGAGCTTGAAAGCCAAACTCGCTATAAAAAGGTGCAGGATATACTTAAAACTCCCTATAAAAAGGTGCAGGTCTTTATTTTGAGGAACATTAAAATGTTTAAAAGAAAGATTTTAGATGAAATAAACAAGTGGAAGAATTCACTTAATATAAAGAAAAGAGCTCTCGTGATTAAAGGCTTGAGGCAAATAGGAAAGACTACAGTTGTTCTTAATTATTGTAAAAAGAATTATGAAAATTTTGTTTTTATTAATTAATACTTTTCTAATGAATTGGACTATATACCTGACTTTTTTGGGCGGGCACGCTTTCTTCTGATGGTCTCGTTGCCCTTTGGAACGAGGCCCAGGGTCTTCATAGTATCTTTACCATGGAAGGGTTAAGTCTCGCGAGGGCGAACTCTTCATTTCCGTTCGTCCTTAACTTTAAACTATAACTCGAATCTCTTTCGAGTCTTTTTCTTTCTCCTCCTTGATGGCGTTATGGATTACTTCCAATAGTTTCTTGCCTAAAGGACTGTCATCCTCAAAGAGATAATCTGAATATTCCTGAAATCCTAGCTTCTCATTCTTAGGGATTTTTGTATAAAGCTTACCTTCACGGTTAGAGCATCTACCAAACAGCCAATCTAGAGAAACATCGAAGTAATCGGCATAAAACATCAAGATTTTTATTGGTGGAAAGGATCTTCCTGCTTCTTACTTGAATACTGCATTTTGAGTGACACGTAATAATATGTCCATCTTCTGCTGGGACATATTCGATTCTAGCCTTAGTTTTTTTTAACTTCTCACCTAATTCTTTCTCATTAGGAGTCATAATCATTATCTCACTAACTAGATTATAAATTTCAAAGTGTCCTTAACCAATCAAAAATGAAGCGTTTCGGGGTTTAAGCTTAGCTATCGCTCTTAATAATCTCTCTTCTTCCCTTAACAATCCCTATTATTACTCTAACAAATATATCCACAGGAAATACTAATATATATTCTTATTATTAAATAACACTAATACGTTACTATAAGATTTTTGTTTCTTTCGTTTTCTTAATTCTTAGATCCGTAATGGACTTGAGCATAGTGAAACGTCCATTTATCCTTAAGTTTTTTTCTTTTCTTCTTGTGGATTTCCGTAATCCGTATCTTTTACTAATTCGTGATTTTTTCCTTAAGACTTATCCGTTATTTAAATCATTACTAAAAGAGTGATTGTCTTTAAGATAATCACTCATATTAAATCATTTTCTTTGGTACTTTCTTTTCTTTTTAAAACTTGTTGAAATCAAATAGTTCAACACACCAAAAAATTATGCTCATGAAGGCTAATAATTTTCTTAACTAAGGGAACTCAATCAATTTATAGATTCTCTTTTTTATAACCAATAATTAAATGAATGTTTCAATCAACTACACAAACAAATTTTCAATTAAAATTTAAAGCGGAATAAAATAAATTGAAAACGCAATTTGTCTTCATTTTTTAAAATAACCTTTTAAAAAAGCAAAAAGGACTACACATCACATTAACTTAGAACCAAGTGTAGTCCAATATATCAACTATTTTTGACTATTTTATTTTAACAGATTATTTACTTTTAAATAGCAAAGAAATGCTGTGATTACTTCCTCTATTGTATAAAACTTTTTTTTGTTAAAATTTAATATTACATTATTGAATTCAATATCATAAACTGGGTTGTTATACAAAAGCTTCCATTTCTTTCCACGGATTATATGCTGTTCAATGTAGCTAATCAAAAATGGGTATGGTATAGTTTTTGTATATTCAATTCTATCTGTACTTTTCGGCTTTTCTCCTTTTTTCACTAAAACTACACTAGTATCTAATAAAACTCGCATATGATTTACCTTTTTGATAATTTCATCCTCTTTATATCCTTCTACACGAAAATCCTTAGCTTCATCTTCTTTTTCTTCTTTAGTTAAATGTCTAACTTTTTCTTTAACCCAATAAATCTTATCCTCACAAAGTTCTTCATATAACTTATCAATATTAATAGAATGGTTTTCTAAATATTTAATTGATGCTGGATAAAGGAACATTTTTTATCACCTCACTATAATGGCAAGATTTTTATCACATCAAATATTATAGTCTCTGGTGATTTATGTTTGCAAATTATCAAATTGAAATTCGCATCATAGTCACCACACCACTGTAATTGTTTGTTATGGTTTATTAGTTTAAAGCCCTTATATGTTGATCCACCATGTTTACTTCTATCTAAAGCATAGAATTTATAGCCACCATTTTTATTATAAGCTTTTTGCAATTTTCCTTTATATTTGTATTGGACTTCATGCGTGGCTGTCTGTTTTGCCTGATTAGCACAGAAATTGTGAACAATCACTCCTACCTTTCCAATCGCATAGGTATGACAGTTCATGACATTGAGGTTGTAAACCTTAATTTTGGAAGTTAGTTTCTTTGTTGTAATCTTAGTTATCTTCTGGTCTTTGCCTAATGTCTTAAGGATATCGTTGATAGTAAGGTCTCCAGCTTTCTTCCAACCTTTAGCCGTTAAGAAGTTGTGTCCAGGAGTGCAGGTGATAGTCTCATCACCAACCTCGATTTCAACCAGTTCTTCAGTTTCATTGGTATAAGTGTCAGTGACAGGCATCTCCTCGCATCTACCAGTATTGTCGTCGTAGGCAAGAACCGTATCGCCCTTCTTGATCTCCTCGATTCTCCTTAATCCAACAGCAGTCATTACCATCGTTCCAGCGATGAAGCAGTAGGACGGGTTAAGAGCTCCAGAGATTGCACCTCCGATGGCACCGAACATGAATCCGTCGGCCGCCCCGTCGATGGCTCCGGACAAAGCACCTTTTAAGGCACCTTCCCAGGATCCTGTCTTGATACCTTCAGTAATGGCACCTTGGATAGCTCCGGTAACGGCACCAGTCACGGCACCGATAACAGCACCCTTGACGGCTCCAACCAACATGGAAGTAGCGATACAGGAAGCACCGAATCCACCAGTAGCCACAACCGCAATTGCGCAGACAGCGATGACAGCTAGACCGATACAGAGCTTAGTAGCCCAAGAAGGCCAGTCTAATATGACTTCCATAGAATTCAAGAACCTAGCAGGCAGAGTCGGACGTATAAGCACAACAAGCCATGGAAACGTGTTTCTTGTCAGTGAAGATGAAAAGACATCAAAGAGAATGGAAGAGTTGGCCCAATCTAAAGCAGAGGACCAAGAATTATCTCTGGAAAAGGTACTTACTCCTGAGAACTCAAAGGCCATAGTCTCCTCCTTTGCAAAGGGAGAACTCCCCTATTCCGATTCGATTAAAGATGGCGATTTACTAGTCCAAAAGCTCTCTCTAATCTATGCCAAAGACATCGCTGAAAGAACGGATACTTATTTCTCGAAGGAAGTGGAGAAGCGACTAACATCAGATGGAAATATAAAGAAGGAAGACTTATTTAAGCTCACTCAAAATATAAAGCAGGAAGATGATATCAACGTCAACTTCATTCAGGATAGAAGACTTAGAGAAGCTATATTCGAAGATAAACTTCATTATCCCAATATCAATGCACTAAGTCATGATAAAGCTGGTTATGAAATAGTTTTCGATTTTTTGAATAAACTCAGCGATGTATTCTTGTGGAAGGTATATGAAAGAGATGACCTCGGAAGAGGAAACAGCATATCTCAATATGCCGTTGTTCTTTTGCAGTGGATTATGGGTTCTGGATTAAGATATATAGTAGATAAACGCATTGATTATTACAATGAAAAGAGATGGGGACAAATTATTAAAATAAACTACAAAAAAGAAATATATCATGCAACAAAAAGACAGGTTGACTACTTGATATCGAGCACACTAAAGGATATAGAGGGAATCATCCTCTTCAAGCTATCCAACTACTTCCTTAAGTTTTCGAATGTCTACAAGGAATTTACAAATCAGAAGAGCTTCAATAATGACTGGTATGAGTTCATCGAGTTCGGGACTCATGAACCAGTGATAATCTTCCTTCAGAGGATAGGATTCTCTAGAGAGACAGCGCTTTATATAAGAGAGAATTCCCGTGATTTTATAGAAATGGACAAAGGAAAAGTCTTTCTAAAGAAGGACATCTTGGATAGTACTAATAAGGACATACGGAAAGAACTTAAGGATTTAGATTCAAATATTAGGGAATATATTCACGATTAAACCAAAAAGAGTCCCTCGTTATGAGGGACTCTTTGCACTCGGTGGAGGGTCAACCTTCATCTGTGCTATAACTTCGAACCTTGTTTGGTATGCATACAAGGTTCGGATGGTGAACTCATGGCGGAGAAATAGAGATTCGAACTCTAGCGGGGATTGCTCCCCCTGACGGTTTTCAAGACCGTTCCCTTGAACCGCTTGGGTATTTCTCCATCTGTCTTTATATGGACAGCACATTATTTTAGCAAATTATTAATAAAAGTGAATAGTGTTTTTTATTAATATAGTTATTAGAAAAGGTTTTCAAGACACGATTATCCAAAAGAACGTGCTTTTTTATCGGCAAGTGTTTTAGAAGTGCATTAAAATTGCATAGGGCTTGTATATCTACAAAAAAAGCGACACTTTCGTGTCGTTGATTTTTTCTTAATGGTGGGTCCTATAGGGTTCGAACCTATGACCTTCCGCACGTCAAGCGGATGCTCTCCCAGCTGAGCTAAAGACCCAAGTGCTTAATAACTATAAACACATTACTTTGATTTTGCAAGAGGAAATTTATAAAATCCTCATAACCTAATAGTATTTTGCTCTTTTTATATATAATTATTCTTGTTTGTAGAGAGGTGTTTATTATGAGCAATTTACCTAAAGTAATAGTTAAAGATAAGGAAGATATAAGAACAAATCATATAAATTGGGATGAATATTTTATGTCCATCGCAATTTTGTCTTCTCTTAGATCCAAAGATACTTCTACCAAAGTTGGAGCAGCAATTGTTTCTGACGAACATAAAGTTTTATCTTTGGGATACAACGGAATGCCTATCGGTATCGATGACTCTAAAATACCTTGGGCTAGAGAAGGTGTAAATGAATTAGATACAAAGTATCCATATGTCTGTCATGCTGAATTAAATGCTATCTTGAACACTGAAAGAAGACTCAAAGGATCGACTTTATATGTAACTTTGTTTCCTTGCAACGAATGTGCTAAAGCAGTTATTCAAGCTGGAATTAAGAAAGTTATTTTTTTAGATGATAAGTATCACGATAAAACTTATTCGATAGCTTCTAGAAAGCTGTTTGAAATGGCTGGTGTTGAAACTTCTCAATATCTAGGAAGAGTCCCGCAAATAGATTTTGGAGATGTGAAATATGAGTTATAGAGACGAAGGAAAGCCAGTACAGCCAACACCTTATTGGAAGTATTTCTTGAAATCTTTAATTGTCCTTTTGATTTTAGCTTTGCTCATAAGCATGCTCTGGGGAGTTTTAACTAGTAAGGATGAAAATTTACTTCGTGGTGTCCTAATTGGTGTCGGTGTTGTATCATTTCTAGTGTATGGTGGCTATTGGATTTATATAATTGTTCATGAAACTAGAATAAGAAAAGGACTTTCTTATGGAACTGATGAACAAAACACACTTAAAAAGAAGAGACTTGCTATACTAAAAGCTCATAAGATCCAAGCAAAAGCTAGAGGTGAGAAGTTGAGTAAAGAAGAGATAGAAGATATTAACAGTGGAAAATATGATAACGAGGTCTCAAATGGATAAGAGAGAAGAAAACGAAGCTATAGGAACAAAGAAGTTGTCTTTCTTCTATACAAAAGAAGAGGGAATGGTTTTGGATTCTTTATCTATATCCATTCCTAAGAATTCGTATTGTTGTATTGTAGGAAGAAATGGAACTGGGAAATCAACTCTCCTTAAAATTATTGCAGGATTAGTTATTCCTACATCTGGTCTTTTGTTTATTAACGGAATACAAGTTACTGACGATAACGTTGATGAATTGATAGGAAAGCAAGTTGGAATAGTATTCCAAAATCCAGATTCTCAATTTGTGGGTGCTACGGTTGAAGAAGATATCGCTTTTGGATTGGAAAACAATAGAGTATCTTATAAAGAGATGCTGGAAGAAGTGAAGACTATAGCAGAAAAGTTAAATTTGACTGATTTGCTTAAAAGAGAGCCTACAAAACTATCTGGCGGTCAAATGCAACGTGTCGCATTAGCTTCGATTTTAGTTAGAAATCCATCTATATTGCTTTTGGACGAATCTACTTCGATGCTCGATCCTTTGAGCAAGATTGAGATGATAAGCATGCTCAAAGATTTAAAAAAGAAGTTTCCTAACTTAACGATTTTATCAGTGACACATGAAACGGCTGAGATTGAGAAAGCGGATTATGTAATAGCTTTGGATCACGAGAAACTTGGATTTACCGGTTCACCTAATGAATTGTTCTCTAATCCTAAACTTGTCGAAGAATTAGGTCTTACTCTTCCATTTGATTATCAGCTTAGAAATGATTTATCAGAATTAGGAATAGAGACTTCTAAGTTTGACAACCCTGAAGAATTAGGGAGGCAATTATGTCAGCACTCCAAGTAAAGAATCTTTGTTATTTTTATGATAGGAAGACATCTAATGAGAAAGAAGCTCTCATCGATGTTTCGATGGATATCGAGCAAGGTGAAATCATTGCTTTGGTTGGAAAGACAGGGTCTGGCAAGTCGACTCTCGTTCAAAACATCGACGCTCTTTTAACTCCGACAACAGGTGTTATAACTTATCCCAATGGAATAGTTGTAGATCAAACTCCTGTGGTTAAGAAGAATGGAAAGATAAAGTATAAAAAGCCTAAGAAATTGAAGGATTGGAAGAGTTTAAGAAAGATGATTGGACTCATGTTTCAATTCTCTGAGATGCAGTTATTTGAGACTAGTGTATTAAAAGATGTTATGGTCGGACCTGAAAATTTCGGGATGGATAAAGGAACAGCTCAAACAAATGCTCAAAATGCATTGCTTTCAGTTGGAATTCCAACTTCTTATTTTTCTAGATCCCCATTTGAATTATCTGGCGGTGAGAAGAGAAGAGTAGCAATAGCGGGTATTTTGGCTTTTAACCCGGAGATTTTAATATTGGATGAGCCTACAGTTGGATTGGATCCTGAAGGTGCAAAAGAAATAATGGATAGTATCATGGCTAAAAATGCTGAAGGTATGACCATTGTATTCATTACTCATGATATGGAATTTGCGTTGAAGAATGCACATCGTATGGCGGTAATAAGCGATGGAAAACTCATCGCTTATAAAAAGCCTTATGAAGTCTTCCAAGATCAGGAAGTTATGGATAAAGCTTCTTTGGTTCCACCTAAAGCGTTTGAATATGCTTTGAAGCTTAAAGAAGGTGGGTTAGATATAGACTTAGAAAAAGTTAAAGATTCAAAATCTTTGGCTGAAGAGATAAAGAGGTGTAGGGTATGAACGGATTTGGATCTTTTGGACAGTATGTCCCATTCAACACACCTATTCATAGAATGGATACAAGAGTAAAGCTATTCTTGCTTGTTGTTTTTATGGTTGCAATTTTCCTGCCTTATGGAAATAGAGTGGATGTCGTATATCCATACGCAATGTCTTTAGTTGTATTGGGCGGAATATTTGTTCTATTGATGATTGGATTATTGATAAGTAGAATTTCATTTGGCAGTCTGATGAAATCTATGTCATTTCTTTGGGTCTTATTGTTTGTTGTCGTCATATTGAATTTCTTCTTTTGGAAAGCACCTGATTGGACTAGTAATAGCCAAGTGCTATTTGTGATAGGTAAGAAAGAGATAACTTCTGCGACATTTTTATTTATCGGATATATCATAGCTAGAATCTTCCTAATGGTTATTCTATCGTTGATGTTTGCTTCCACTACTAAACCTATGGATATGACTTTTGCCTTGGAATGGTACTTAACTCCACTTCGCTGGCTTCATGTTCCTACTGCTGCCTTTTCTATGACTATGTCTTTGGCACTGAGATTTATCCCAGTATTAGCTAGTGAAGCTAAAACTATATTTAAAGCTCAAGCAGCCAGGGGTTTGGATTATTCAAATGGTAAAGCTAAAGATAGAATAAAAGCTATTGTTTCACTATTAATTCCTTTAATAACAACTTCTTTTCATCATGCATCGGAGTTGGCCTATGCACTCGAGGCTAGAGGATATGATCCATTAGGGAAAAGAACTCGTTATCGTCAATATCCTTTCAGATTTGTCGATGCTCTATGGCTGATATTCGGGTGTGTTGCATTAGCATCTTCTCTATTCTTTGTTTATTTCCAAGTCGATGGATCTGTTATCGATATATTTAAAATCTATTGCTAGTTTTCTATGAAATATGTAATGCATATTGGGTTTGATGGTCTTTGCTTTAAAGGAACACAAAAGCAAAAAGGATGTCAGACTGTCCAAGGTGAATTAGAAAAAGTTCTATCTAGAATCTATGATAGGCCAATAGATTTGGAGTGCTGCTCTAGATTGGATAGCGATGTTTCAGCAATGGATTTCGTCTGTGCTTTTACTCCTTGTGATGATAGGATAAAAATGAATAAACTGCCTTCAGTTTTATCCTTGCCATTTAATGGAATATTAAAAGTAAAATCAACAGAAGAAAGAAATGATTCTTTTAGCCCTAGATTCTCAGCTCATTCGAAAACATATATTTATTTGATTGATTTGGAAGGAGAGCCGTTTCTTCAATCTCATTTATATCACCCAAACAAAGAAATAGATATAGAAAAATATAAAGAGACATTAAATATATTTCTTGGGATTCATGACTTTAAATTGTTTTCTTCTAAAGATGATAGAAAGGATGAAAATGAGACTTATATAAGTGCAATAGAATCTATAGAAGTTATACAGAAAGATGGAATTTTATTCACTTATATAAAAGGTCCTTGTTTTCATAGATATCAAGTTAGATTTATGGTCGGAGCAGCTGTTGAGGTGGCAACTGGTAGATCTTCATTGGAATTTATCAAAGACAAACTATCTGGAATAGGTGTTACGGGTACACCTAGGTTGAAAGTCCCTGGTAAAGGACTTATTCTTTATAAGGTGACTTATTAAAGATATAATATTAAATGGAGGCTTTGGCATGACTGGAAATTATCATACACATACTTATAGATGCGGTCATGCTGATGGCATCGATGAAGATTATGTGAAAGAAGCATTGGGCATGGGATTGTCTGAATTAGGATTCTCTGATCATGTCATGTATCCTGGATTCAATGAGCCTGGAATTAGAGGCACCTATAATCAAGCTCAAGGATATTTTGATTCGATTAGATCTCTAGCTAAGAAATATGAAGGTAGAATCAAAATATATCTGGGATATGAAGCTGAAGCTTTTGATTATTATATGCCTTACTTAAAAGTGCTTCTTCAAACCGGAACATTGGATTACTTACTGTTGGGAAATCACGGAGCTATGAATTCATTGAGACAAGTCTATGCTCACTTTGGAAAAGGAACTACAGCAAATACTTTGTATATTTATAAAGAAGTTGCCTGCAAAGCCTTGCGTTCTGGTTTATACTCTTGTTTTGTTCATCCTGATCTTTTTTTGAGTGAAGTGGAGACCTTTGACTCCGATTGTCGTAAAATCTCTACCGAGATAATCGAAACAGCTATGGAATGTGATGTTCCTCTCGAAATTAATGTCGGTGGGATAAGATCAGGAAAGAAGAAAATTGGAGAAGAATATAGATGGTCTTATCCGACTACATCATTCTTCTCAATAGCTAGTGAGATGGGGGCAAAGTGCATCATAGGAATCGATGCACATTCGCCTAAGCAGTTGTCGGATGAAGCAGCAAATAGTAAAGCAACTCTGTTTGCTCAGCAGTTAGGTCTATGGGTAATAAATCGACTTGAAATGAAAAAAGTGAGGTAAAAGATATGATAGACGAAGAAATCGAAAAAGAAGCCGAGGTTGAAGAAGAAAACAAAGAAGTTCAATTAGAACAACCTGAGAAAGAAATAAAGCATGAAGAGGATGAATCCAACGATGTATCTGCTGATGGATTAGTTCGTCTTCAAAAAATTATAGCTGATAGAGGATTCTGCTCTCGTCGTAAAGCTGAGGATTATATAACAGCAGGTAAAGTCAAAGTAAATCATAAGGTTGTCGATAAATTAGGAAGTTCTTTTGATCCTAACTGCTATATTGAAGTTGATGGATATCCTTTGGCTAGAGTAGGTCAAAAAGTATATTTGGCAGTCAATAAACCTTTGGGATTTATTTGCACTGCTTCTGATCCAAGAGATAGAAAGCTCGTAACTCAATTGGTTCCTCCTCAGTATGGAAGAGTTTTCCCTATCGGACGTTTGGACATCAATTCAGAAGGCCTTATTCTTTTGACCAACGATGGTGATTTTGCAAACTTGGTCATGCATCCTTCATCAAGTCCTGACAAAGTGTATGAAGTCAAAATTAATAAGAGACTTACAAAACCTGAAATCGAACAACTCAGAAATGGAATTCCTCTAGAAGATGGAATGACTTCTCCTGCTCAAGTAAGGGAAGCTGGAATCTCAATTTATAACTGTACTTATGAAATAACTATTCATGAAGGTAGAAACCGTGAGATTCGTAGAATGATGGAATATCTTGGAAAGAGAGTTTATAGTTTGAAGAGAATCTCTATTGGAAATATCGGACTCAAAGATATGCCCAGAGGATCTTATAGAGAAGTCCCTCTCAAAGTGGTTGAACAAATGAGAGCTGACTGTATGACTCGTAAGAAGAACAATGACTTGCAGAAAGTTATGGAAGAGAAGAAAAAAGCCGCATTGAATGCTAAGTAATATAGCTATCAATGTAATTAAGCTTTATTGATGCACGTTAGAATTGGAATTTAGTTTTCATAAAACAAAAATGCTGTATCGGTAGTCGATACAGCATTTTTTATTAAGATGTCTTAATAACTTGTTATATTAGATAGATCGTTTATATAAGTCAAAATAACAAGCTTAATAGAAGTGCTAAAGCTTTTATTAATTAAAATGATAGATCAATCTATTTCTCTTCTATTTCAATAGCTCCGCTAGGGCATGCGTCTTTAGCTTGCTCAGCGACGTCTTCATCATCGGCATTTGTCAATTCTCCATTAGGAATCTTGACTGAAGCTAGTCCGTCATCGGAAAGCTCAAATACTGCATCAGCAATTGCTGTGCACATTCCACAGCCTATACATATATCTCTATTGATAGATACTATTTTCATATATTTCACCTCACCAATAGATATTATATAAATAAAAGGCTTAGTTTGTTCTATGTATTTGATTTTGAATTGTATTTGTTTTAGATGAGATTATATTTATCTTCTAAATCTTTTTATATGATTTAAAACTATAGGTCTTTCCTTTAAACTAACATCTTCTTTCTTTTCTTCTGGTATATCGATTTCTTGTGTATCTTTCCAATCGGATGAAATGGCGTTTGAGAATCTAGCATGGTATGCCGCTCTATTGATGGATTCAAAAGCATGTTTTTGTCCGACTTTAGTGGCTTTGATGTTCATTGCCATATCTCTTTCTATTCCAAATTTATTAGCTTCTCCAATAGCGTCAATATTTGCTCCCAAGAATATGAAGTCCCAACCAAGCGTCTTCTTCTCTTCAATCAAGGATTTGATTGAAGAATAAGAATATTCATTGGATGAATTCTCTAATCCATCTGTTGTGATAGCAACTAAAACTTTGTTTGGCTTTTCTTCTTCTTTCATCGATGAAATTTTGCTGTTAGTTTCATTTATTGTTATTCCTATAGCGTCCAATAAAGCAGTCGACCCTCTAGCAAAGTATTCTTTAGAAGTTAATGTCGGGACTTCTTTTATATTTTTCCCTTGATAGAGAATTTCTACTTTGTTGTCGAATAAGACTGTAGTCACTGTGCATTTACCTTCTAGCTTTCTTTGATTTTCAATCAAAGAATTAAATCCTCCAATAGTATCTTCAGCTAATCTCTGCATCGAACCTGATCTATCTAGTATCACTACTAACTCTGTTGAATTGTTCATATCTCTTTTCTCCTTTTTACGTTGATACTATATAAATAATTCGATGTAAAAAGGTCGCTTTGAAAGCGACAAATAATCAATCTAAAGTTTTTTGATTAAAAGAGAACAAATAGTTATTAATTTTCATCAAATCAAATATTTTATTAGTGATACAGTATTGAATAATTAAATCCCTTTCTATACTTTGACTCAATGCATATCCAGCCTTACCTAATAAGTCTTTAGTATCATCTGTGTTTAGATTCAAAGCTATACACAGTTTTAAAGCTGTGTCTTTGCTAGGCTGATAATCTGTTCGTCTTATTTTAGAAAATAACTTTCTATCTATTCCAGCTTTCTTATAGACATCGGAATCTTTTAGATTTCTCTCATCTATAAGTTTCAATAAATAATCTGAGAAAGCTTTCTCTAAATTATCTTGTATTTCTTTTTTGAAAGATTCGTTAGTTGGAAATGCTGCTAAACGAGGTGCTAGATTTCTTTCTTTAATTGAGAAGAAACATCTATCACCATGACCAACTCCGATTAAATTGCTAGAGATGTATTCTTTCAATTTACTTCTTTCTTCTATAGATATTAAGAAGCTATTATCTAGAATACATAGATATACTTTCAAATCGTAATCCTCTTTTGTTAAATAATTTGAAATAGCTTTATAAGCGATTTCATATGCCTCTTTTTTAGGATACCCATAGATTCCTGATGATATTAGAGGAAAAGCTATGGAATGAATATCATTTTGTTTTGCTAAATCTAGTGAATTTAAATAACATGATTCTAGCAATTTAGATTCATTATGATTTCCATCTCTATAGACAGGTCCTACTGTATGTATTATGTATTTAGAAGGTAGATTGAATCCAGGAGTTATTACTGATTCTCCAGTATTACAATGTCCTATTTCTAAGCAAGACTTATATAATTCATCATATCCAGCTTTAGAATATATAGCCCCACAAACTCCTCCCCCAGGAAGCAAATCATTATTTGCTGCATTTACGATAGCATCTACATTTAATGTTGTTATATCAGCGTTTATTAAATGAAATTCCATAGCCGTTTCCTTCTTTTAATTTATTTTATAACAAATGAGTTTGTTTTATTAATAGCATCTATAATTAATAAAGCTTAAAGATAGATAATAAAAAATGATATTTATTCTTTAGTGTATTTCTTATAATTAGAGCATAGGAGAATATTATGGATTTAAAAGAAAAAATAATAGATGTAAATAGAATATATGAAGGAAAGAAGATTAATGTAGATGTGTTAAAGGTAAAGATGCCTAATGATAAAGAAGCTATAAGAGAAATAGTAGATAGAAAGAATGGAGTAGTCATTTTAGCTATAGATGATGAGAATAATGTTATAGTTGAGGAACAATATAGAAATACTTTTAAAAGAGGAATAGTAGGTTTACCTGCAGGCAAAAGAGATGGTGTTGAAGATTTATTAGATACAGCTAAAAGAGAATTGGAAGAAGAGACCGGTTATAAAGCTGAATCATGGGTTAGTCTAGGTGAATTTTATCCAGCACCAGCTTATTCTAATGAAATCGTATATCCTTTCTTAGCAACTGGATTATATTTAGGAAATATTAAAAGGGATCCAGATGAATTTCTTAATATCATTAGAATGCCAATTAAAGAATTTGAAATTAAATGTATGGATGGAACTATAGAGGACGGAAGAACACTAATGACTTGGATGAAATACAGTAGCATCAAATAGAATCGAAATGTAATAGATATATAATTTGTTAGTTTTGAATTGAAAGAAGTATTTATTATTTGTATTAAATAAAACCCAAAATATAAGTATTTACAATCTTCTTATATCTTTAATCTTTGAAAAACAATAAAATATATACATGAGTAATGATTGTTTTGGGAGGGAGTATTATGGCTAATAACAAGAGTAAAAAGATTGATGATGTCATCGAATTGAATGATTCCAACTATATCGTTAGAGATGTATCTTGGATGTACTTCAACAATAGAGTACTTAAAGAAGCAGCTAATGAAGATGTTCCTTTATATGAAAGATTGAGTTTTCTTGGAATTTATTCAAATAATTTGGATGAGTTCTATAAAGTTAGAGTAGCTTCAGCTAAGAGAATAGCTGAAACTAAAGGAAAAGAATTTAAAGATGAAAGAGAAGAAGCTTTGAATACGTTGAAGAAGATTACTAGTCTTACTGCTTTGTATTCAAAAGAATACGATGTTATTAAATCACATATATTTGATGAATTGGAGAAGAAGGGAATTCATCTTATAGATGAGAAGCATTTGAACAAATCTCAGCAAAACTTCGTTCATGATTATTATGTTAAAAATGTTGCTGGATATATAAATCCAATAATCATCTCTCAAAAAGCAAATCTTTCTGATGTTAATGACGCTCATATTTACTTAGCTGTTAAGATGTCTAAGAAAGGCACCAAGAAGTTAGGGTACGCATTGATTCCTCTCCCGGTTGGAATTACTGGTAGATTTATTAAACTTCCGGATATAGGAAATAATCATTATGTAATTTATCTAGACGATATTGTAAGATACCATCTTTCATATATATTTGAAGGTTTGGGATATGATACATTCGATGCGTATGCATTTAAGTTCTCTAAGGATGCTGAGATGGAAGTTGAGTCTGATCCAGAGGAAGGTGTTCTTCAATCGATTGCTCAAGCTGTAAAGACCCGTGTCAAGGGAATCCCTATTCGTGCAATATTTGGGGCGGGAATTCCAGATGATTTGAAGAATAAATTGATTAGATCTTTGGATATTGATGACTCAGATATGATTTCAGTTGGAGGACGTTATCACAATAATAAAGATTTGATGAAATTTCCATTCTTTGGCGATGCCTCACTAAAGAACGAGCCTTGGCCAACACATGAAATAGACTTAGTCGCTCAAGGAAAGAATATGATAGATTCTATTAGAGCAAAAGACTTATTGGTTCATGTTCCTTATGAATCTTTCGATGCCTTTATTAGATTCTTACAAGTTTGTGCAGTTTCTCCTAGAGTAGTTTCTATTAAAACTTCTATTTATAGGGCAGCCAAGAATTCTGAGGTCGTCAGAGCTTTGACTCAAGCTGCTAGAAACGGCAAGAAAGTCACTTGTATGGTTGAGCTTATGGCTAGATTTGATGAATCGTCAAATATTTCAATCTCACAAACTTTGAGAGATGCAGGATGTGAAGTTTTGACTGGTGTTGAAGGCTTTAAGGTCCACGGAAAGATTGTTTCAGTGAAAGTCAAGGATGGACCTGATATCGCAGTCATATCGACAGGCAACTTCCATGAAGGGAATGCCAGAACATATACTGATTGTCTCTTATTCACTGCTGATAAGAAGATTGTAAATGATATTAATTCGATATTTGAAATGATTGCTAAGCCTTATAAACAGCCTACATTCCAAAGATTATTAGTTTCGCCTAACAAAATGCAGAAGAAATTTAGTGATTTGATAGACAATGAAATAAAGAATCATTTGGCAGGCAAGCCTTCTGGAATTCAAATCAAGATCAACCATATCACTGATAAAGCTATGGTCGAAAAATTATATGAAGCTAGTAGAGCAGGAGTAAAGATAGATTTATTAATACGTGGTAACTGTTCTATGATAACTGGAATTCCAAGATTGTCAGAGAATATACATATTCATGCAATCATAGATAGATATTTGGAACACTCTAGAATATTTATTTTCCAAAATGGTGGTAAACCTCTTTACTTTATGGGTTCGGCTGATTGGATGCCTCGTAATTTATATAATCGTATTGAAGTTGTAACTCCAGTCTTAGATAAAGACTGCCAAAAAGAATTGCAATTTATATTTGATAGTGGATTCAACGATAATACGAAATCGTTTGTTGTAGATGGTAAAGGTCAGAATATAAGATATACTGACGGGGCCGGAAAAATTCGTAGTCAAGAAATCCTTTATAAGCATTATAAGAACAAGTAAGGATTGCTAGAAATAAAAATAGGGATAAAAAAATCCCTATTTTTGATTGATACAGATATTTAGTATTCTATATTGATTTGAAATGCTTTGAAAATATCTCATATTTCGAAGCAAAAACAATTTATAAATCCACATATTTAAATGTGGTTTATTTCTTATAATCTCCTTTTCATGTCTAATTACTTGAAAAAAGTGTTAAAAATAGATGATTTTGTTGTAATCTAATTATTATATTGAAGGAAGGCTTTAGGCTCATGAAAAATGGATATTACGCTGGCATTGATGTCGGAACAAATGCGGGTAGACTTGTTATAAAAGATGTTTATCAGAATCAGAAAGGCCAGATAGTATCTGCTAGAATTCAAGAGATAAGAATTCCTTTAAGACTTGGTGCCGATGTCTTCTCTACTGGATCCATCAGCTTTAGGAAAGAAGAGCAGTTGATAGATACTATGAAAGCTTTTAGATCTTTGATGAATATATATGGTGTTATAGACTATAGAGCTTATGCAACTTCAGCTATGCGTGAAGCCAAGAATGGATCAGATATCATTTGGAGAATTCGTAAGGAAACCGGAATTGATATGCAGATAGTATCTGGAGAAAAAGAAGCTCAGACAATCACTTCTATAATATCCGATATCCACTGTGATGAAGGTGTCTATTTGTCTGTCGATGTCGGTGGAGGATCCACTGAGATTTCTTTGATCAAGGACGGAAAGCCTATCGAATCGACATCCTTTGCTATAGGAACTTTGAGAATATTAGCTAAGAAAGATAAATTCGAAACATGGGGCAAGCTTAAGGATTTGATCAATGAATATCATGATAAATATGGTGAGTTAAACATTATCGGAACCGGTGGAAATATCAACCGCTATTGGAAGATGTCTGAACACGAGACTAAGAAAGGTGTCAACATTCTTCGTGCTGATGAATTGAAGGCTTTATATAACGAGCTCTCCGGCATGACTGTCGATGAAAGAAGACAAAAATATAAGCTAAAACCCGATCGTGCAGATGTCATTGTCCCGGCAGGAAAAATTTATTTGACCGCAGCCAAAATTATGGGAGCAAAATATTTCATAGTTCCTTTGATTGGATTGGGGGATGGAATCGTTGACGAATTGATTGAAAACTCAAGGAATGTAATTTAACAAATCTATATAATAAATATAAATTGTTAAGCCGACTTACTCCTGTCTAAAGCCCTGCTTTTAAAGAGCTTTTTTAATATAAACTTATAAATTATTGATAGTATGAGTATGGTGGTAGCCATCAATACAATAGTTCCACCAGTGTTGATACTTAAAGGATATGAAATACATAATCCACTAACACCGCATATCAAAGATATTATTATTGAACTCAACATAGTAAATTTATAGCTTTTGCATAGTTGCAAAGAACTCGCAACAGGAATTACTAATAGACTTGATACGAGCAAAGATCCTATTATCGAAGATGCAACAGCGACTACACACGCTACGAGAATCGTGTTAATTAAATTCATAGCTTTTACTGGCACACCAGAAATTCTAGCTTCGCTTTCGCTATATGATGTATACATAATAGTTCTATAGAAGATCAAATTGAATAATATTGTTATTATTGATACACCTATTATTATCCATATAGAATCCCACTGGACTGTTATTAATGATCCAAACAAATATGATTCTATTTTATTTCCACTAGCCCATTTTGAAGTTAGAATTCCTGCAACTCCAACAGCAGTGGACATCACTATAGATAATGTTAATTCGGAATATTTTTTTAAATGGTTTCTAACTATTTCTATTATGATTCCTGCAACTATACTCACTCCTATCGCCCAAACAGTAGGCATTGTACCTGCGGCTAATCCTAGAGCTATACCACATAAGGAAGTGTGGGATAAGGTGTCGCCTATCATAGATAGTCTTTTTGTGGTCATATTCAATCCGATGATAGGAAGTATTATTCCGAGAAGAATTATAGCTATTAAAGCTCTTTGCATGAATGAATAAGCAAACATATGTATTTCCTCTTTAAAGCTTGTAACCTAAAGCTTTTTTCAACTGATCCAGATTGTTTTTCATTATCGAAATATAATTGTCAGTAGAAGACCAATTATTTATAGATACACCTTCAAATGCATTTAATTGAACAGTATCTATTTTGTATGTCGAATTAATTTTATGGATTTCATTAATTACTGTAGTTACATGACCAGGCTCATCTAATTCTTCTAGACAAATATAATGAATATCATTTGTCATTATATAATCGACAATTTTTGATATTTGAGATGAATTAGGTTCGTTGTCGGCTATGTCGGCAATCCCATATTGGATTAGGCCATAATCTCTAGCTAGATAAGCGAAAGCTTCATGGGAAGTTACAAAGATATTAGTGGTGATTTTATCATTGACTAGAGCATTTGTATATTCATCATCTAAAGCGTTAAATTCATCTAAAGCTTCTTTTAAGTTTTCTTCATAGTAGCTTTTGTTGTCTGGATCTATTTCAACAATTTTGTCTGCAATAGATTTCAACATTATTTTAGAATCCTTAATCGATAACCATGCGTGTGGATCTTTAACCTTTGTTTCGACTCCATCGGAATCTTTTGTATTAAAGAATTCAACGTTTGTCGTGGCACAAAAATATTTATCCTTAGATGTCATATTTTTTGCATAGTCATCGATTCCTTGACCATATGCTACTAATAACTTTGCTCTTTCAGTTTTAGCGGCTATTTGAGGATCATTTGGCTCAAATCCATGTGGTTCATTCTCACCGACTATAGTTATTACATCTAATTTATCTTTGACTATTCTTTTTGTGAAGTCATACATAGGCCCAAATGTAGTAGATATTCCATTGAATGGCTCCATGTTGCAAGAAAATAGTAATGAAGAACTAATTATATTTAGCATTATAAAACTATATATTTTTGTCTTATTCATATTTTAAACACCTCTAATATTAAATTGAAATTCATTTTCATATTCAATATACAGCGTACTAAAATTGTTGTCAACATAAATTGCAAATAATTTTCAAATTCAATCTGCAAGCTTATTTACGTTTTATTTCATTTAGCTTTTTCGATAAATCTTTAGGGCTTAAGAAATATGCTAAAACAATGTAAAAAATAATTATCGATATTAAGCAAATGATTGGAGATATTATTGGGATAAGATAGTATGCATTGAAAATTGATATGCATGGATCGACAAGACCCGATGGATTTTATTATTATTCAAAAGAACCTCAAATTCCATTTTTTGATCATATTAATTCTCCATTAGCTGTATATACATATGAGAATGTATTTTTTATCATTCTTATATTAGCTTTATTTGTATTCTTTATTATTCTTTTATCTATGTTAGTTATTAGTTAAAAGAAAGAAGAAATAGACTATTACCGAAATAAAATGATTTAATTTGTTTTATTCTATATGGAGTTATTAGGAGAATAAAATGGATATTATTGAAAGATTTAAGAAGTATGTCAGTTTTGATACAACTTCATCTGAGACGATTAGACCAGGGAAAGCTTCTACTGATAGACAATATGCTTTTGGTAAAGAAGTAATTTATAAAGAATTGAAGACTTTTAAGCCTGATGAATTGGATATTAATGGCTATGGTGTTGTTCGTGCTGTGTTTAAACCTTCAGAGGAAGAAACTCTTCCTAGGGTAGCTTTGTTTTGTCATATGGATACTTCACCTGCTGCTAAGGGAAGTGATATAAAGCCTAGAGTTATCAAATATGAAGGCGGCGATATCGACTTTGGACATGGTGTTGTCCTTCATGCCAAAGATTATCCTTATTTGAAGAAGTCTATCGGACATCAATTGATTATTCCTGATGGAACAACTTTATTAGGCGGTGATGATAAGGCTGGGTGCTCAGCTGTCATGGATTTTCTTGAAAAACTCCCTAATCATCGTTGCAAGCATAGAACTTTGGAAATTCATTTCACCACTGATGAAGAGACAGGTGAGGATGCTAAACATGTATCAATGGATAAAGTCAAAGCCAAGTTTGGAATCACAGTCGATGGTGAAGATTTGGAAGAAATAAACATAGAAACATTCAACGCCTTAGCTATGCATGTAGATATCAAAGGATTCAATATTCATCCAGGTGCTAGTAAGAATAGAATGATAAATGCCAATATGCTAGCTATTGAATTCGACAGATCTTTACCTTGGTTCCAAAGACCTGAATTTACTGAAGAGAGAGAAGGATTCTATCATCTTTGCAATATGACTTGCTCAGAAGAGCATGCAACAATGGAATATATTATTCGTGATCATGATCTTTCTAAGGCTATGCATATGGCTGAGATTGCTAAGCATGCCGGTGATATTCTCAATGAAAAGTATGGTGAAGGAAGAGTTACTGTGACTGTAGTCGATACATATCATAATATGATTGAAAAGATTAATGAATGCCCTGAATCTATCGAACTTATAACAAATGCATTCAAGGCTTTGAATGTTCCTTATTCATTTGTTGCCGTTCGTGGTGGAACTACAGGATCCCAGCTTTCTTTCATGGGACTTCCTACTCCTAATATCGGAGATGGAGACTTCAATCCTCATGGAAGAATGGAATATGTCGATGCTGATCAGATGGCTATGACTTCTAAGATCTTAGCTCAAATGTTCAAGGACTAATCTATATAAACATTAATTGCTCACCATCGAAAGATGGTGAGTTTTTTTGTTGGTTAAAACAAATTGCTTTTTTGTTTTTAGCTAATGATAAAACGTGCAACATTAAAAAAATAGCATTAAGTCTAATGCTATTTAATGTTTTATTTATTCTTTTTTTGTTGCTTTTCCACTTCTTCATTTTTGAAAATGGATAAATAACTACCGTGATCCTTGAATGTATAATCTTGCTCATCCAAGAAATCTTCCATAGGAAGTGCCATCTCTTCGGGGTCGGCACCTTCAGCCATGCTTTTTTGGAAAACTACTCCAACAGTTCTAAATATGATTATTAAATCATATATAGTGCTTTGATTTTGGATGTAATATAAGTCGTATTTAAGTTTGTCTTCAAATGATGTGTGGTAAGTTGCAGAGACTTGTTGAAGTCCAGTGAGTCCAGCTTTGACATTATATCTATATCTGTATAATGGATTGGTTCTAATAAAGCCATAAACAAATTCAGGTCTCTCAGGACGAGGTCCTACCCAAGACATATCGCCTTTAAGAATGTTTATTATTTGAGGAAGCTCGTCGATTCTTGTAGCACGTATTATTCTTCCAATCTTTGTTATTCTTGGATCGTTTTCGCTAGCTAATTGTGCGCCACCAATCTTTTCAGCATCTACTCTCATCGATCTAAATTTATATATCTCAAACGGTTTTAATCCTTTTGTTAATCTGGTCTGCTTATAAAAGACAGGACCTCCATCTTGACATTTTACAAGCAAAGCCGTCAACAACATAATAGGAGACAAACAAATGAGAGCAATCAAGGAAACGATTATATCGAAAGCACGTTTAACAAAAGCTTCTACAGAATCGATATATAAAGGCCTTTGTTCAAATGCCATCTTTTCATTTACGTGTGTGAGTGTTCCATCTAAGAAGACTATGTCAAAGTATGAAGAGCATACGAAGATATCTTTGTTCTTGCAAGAAGAAAAATAAAGAAGCAAGGCTTGTTTATTCTTGGCCGTAAGACTATCTAATAAGATAATCGTATTCACTTTTTTAACTTTAGTATATATATCATCAGATATTTGACAATTTTCTTCATAGAAAACATATCTGATAGTACATTGCTTTTTGTTTTCTTTAATCATCTTCTTGCTCAATATTTGAGCATCTTCTTTAGGTCCGACTATGATCACTCTTTTCTTATTTGATTTGTTTACTACTTTTAAAATTAATCTTATGACTAATAGTATGAATGTATAGACACATCCATCTATAGCACCCATTGCAATATATGCATAATATAGATTTGATTCAGAATTGATTATTGCTTGTCTAAACGCAGTACACAAAGTAAATGTGGTGACGTTTATTAGGACTGATAATATTAGCGAATAGCATGTCGTTTTTAGAACACCTTTTGTGAGTGAGATGTTTTTGAAGAAGAATTCGCATGCTATCAAAATGATGAATGATAAGATGTATGGCAATATTGTTATCGACCACAATTCTTCCGAGAAAGGATTGAATCTTAATGGTGATGCCACCATTTCTCCTTGAGCAACATCAATCCATGAAGCTATATATGCTGATAAAGGAATTGCGATGATAGCCATGAATATAGTCAAAACTTTTTCAACAATTTTCAATCTTCTCTTCCAAGAAATAGACTTTGAGAAAAAGTTATCATCATCTATGTAAGTTTCAGGAATTTCCAATTCTATTGTTGTTAATCCTATATCTTTTTTTGGCTTTGGTTCTTGTGATTCCATATAAAAACCTTCTTGTGAATATGTGCAATTATATACTAACGTGAAATAACTAGCAAATAACTATAACTTATAGGTACTTTTTAGACTTCCTCATACTATATAAGTATTCTAAATAAAGTTACTCAAAGCTTGGGTGCTTTAAGTTTTTACGTTATTTTAATTATTTTTTTCTTGTTGTTAGTTTGAATTGTGTTATACTCATTTTCGACCCGTGAATTAGCGAAAGGAGCTTTGGTTTATATTATGAAATTTAAGAGAAGTGCTTTGTTTTCAATTCTTTTACTTCCTTTGATGTTGACTAGCTGTGGCGGAAATACGCCCACTACTACACCATCAAATGCAGGAAGTAGTTCTACTACTGAAAAGCCTAAACCAGATTCTTCTAAACCCACAGAAAAGGATTCGACTACATCGTCACCTACTGGAACCACCGAAGATAGTGGAGATGTGGATCCTAGTGAGACTCAATGGGATGAAGAAATCATTAAATTGATGCAAGAACATTTAGGTGGAAATGTCATTCCTGACGTCTATATTGGTAAAAGCAATCAAATTGAAGGAAAATATGTTGAAGATGATAAAGAGGACGACTATTTATCCAGTGTTGTATTGACGGGTGGCACATTTGTTGCATCTAACTTAAAAGATGCTATTGAAACATATAAGAAATATGGATATGAAGTCGTATTTGCTCATAATGTCTTCACAGCAGTTAATGAAAAGAATCATTTGACAGTTATCATTTCTCCTACTGATGATAATTTGTTTGAATTGCGCGCTTATTATGATGAGCCATTTGATTCTTCATCTGTCACAGAGTGGAATGATGATGTCAAGGAAGCTATGCTTGAGCATTTCGGGCAATTTAGCACAGTTGTTCCCTTTACATATTTAGGAACTCAAAATTATAAATGGGAATTTTTGGATACCGGAGTAAAGATTGGTGAGAGCTCTACGGTTGAAACCACAGCAGATGAAGATTTTGTTGTTACTGGTGGAGTTTGGAACGATGATGTTGTATCAATCTTCGAAAGCACATTTAAATCTTGGACAGATGCAACTAAGGAAGATGATCCTGTCACAACTAAGAGAGCATCTTATACAACAGCTAATGCTAGTACATTTACAGCCACTTTGGAAGAAAAGAACAACAAAGCTCAGTTGAGTGTTGAATTCAATGAAAAGTTTGATGTTGAGAATCAAACAGCTTGGCCAGAAGCAGTTAAGACTAAATTCAATGCATCATTTGGCGATTTAGAAATTCCTTATGTCTATTTGGGAGCTACTTATCCTAGAGTTGATGCTACCAACACAAACAGTGCTAGAGTTACAGTTTTAGGAAAACATTGGGATGATGCAATCTTGACTAGCGCCAAGGCTTCTTTTGAAGCAGATGGTTGGACTAGCGAGGTTGTTGAAGAAGGTTCTAATTCTGCTAAATTCTCTAAATCTGTCAACGGACAAACAATCACGGTATCTATTACAAAGATGCAAGATGCAAATGAAACTCCACGTTTGTCTATCATGAAGAGTGAAGAATACAACGCTGATACATTTACAGCTTGGCCAGAAGCAGTTAAGACTAAATTTGAAGACATGTTTGAAGATACTTTGGATGATACACTTCCTAAGGTCTATATTGGAACAGCTACTCCTACTGTCAATGGTGATATGACAACATCAAATGAAATGGATGGATCTAAAGTAACTTCTTACGGACAGTTAATTATCGATGGTGGTCATTTCGATCAAAGACTTTTGTCTGAATTCGATACAAAGTTCAACGAAGAATCTGGATGGGTAGTCGCAAACGAAGACTATGACTCATATGGAAGCGGCTATAACGATGACAAGAGTGCCGTCTATAGAGTTGCTCTTAAGAAAGTAGGAAATGAAGTATATAAGGTATCTTTGTTCTCTTTGTATGAAGATACTTCTGTGTCTTTAGACAAGACAGCATTCCTTGAAATTACTAAATCAGTTGATGTTAACGTTTCTACTAAATGGAGTGATGAAGCTAAGAAGACGTTTGAGAATGTTTTAGGAACTGATTTTGAGATGCCTTTCTTCGACGTTGGATCAAATAGTGGAGAAGCTTCAATTACTGGCTATAATGGAGAGCTCAAAATCAACTTCTCTTATACTCGTGGAACATTGAGTACAGGAATTTGGAAAGTTTATCAAGCTTTGAAGGCTGATGGTTGGACTTTCGACAAGCTCGGTCACAATATGTATCGTACTGAGTACAATGCTAACTGTGATTTCGATTATATCTCTGCTTCTAAGAAGGTTGATGATGATAAGACGGTTGTAATCGAGGTTGAATCAAATTCCAATGGCTATTTGTATGGGACAGTTGCGGCTCAAGAAAAATACAACAAGTCTAAAGCTGCTTCTGATTGGACTAGCGATATTAAAAGTGAGATTTCTACTAAATACGGACTCACATTGCCTTATGTCTATTTAGGAACCACATCCCCTTATATCACTTATGATGAAGACTATTACGGCAATAAAATCATGTGCATTTGGGGTAATGCAAAGAATGATCAAATTTTAGCTGATGCTAGAACTGCATTTACTGCTGCCGGATATACTATCGATGAAAGTTCATCTAGCAGTGAAGAATTAGTTGCTAAGTATACAAAGACTAATAACGATGCTTTGACTGCTGATTTGGATTTGTCCGATGATAGACCTGTTCTCAAACTTTCATTTGTAGAAGGATTTGATCCCACAGCAGGAACTGAATGGACAGCCCCTATTAAGACTGCATTCAGCTCTTATTTGACAGGTGAGAATGCTGTTCCTTACATCTATTTAGGAACTATTGCACCTACAGTAAGTGCCTCCAAAAACCAATATAAGGTCACTGATTCAACTACCGGTGCTGAGACTTTGATGAATTCTGATACGAACTCAGTCAGTGTTATCGGTGGAAATTGGAAGGATGAAGTATTAGATTTGGCTAAAGAAAAGTTAGATGCTGATACAACTGATGGTGGATGGCATGCTGAATTTACACAAATAGAAAGCGGCTGGCATACAGTCTCTGCAGTCACTGCTTATAAAGATTTAGGCAATAATAAATACTTGCGTTTGAAAATTTATAAGAATGACAATAGTAAGATCGAAATGGATGTATTCTTTGATGCAGAAAACACTCAATCTTATAACGAGAATCCTACTAACTGGGCCTCAATTAAGTATGGGGGATACACTGCTACCGAATATTTAGAGGATAGATTTGGAACTACTGGTGCTGCTGATATTCCTAACTTCTTGTATTTTACTAAGAATGATTCAAGTGTGTCTAGCACTTCTGTAAGTGAATCTGGTGTTTCTAATAGAAGAGTCTCATTCAATAATTATTCTTCTGAATTGACTTCATATTCAATTTACAAGTCTATGGAAACGTTGACTTCCCAAGGATTTACAGTTACTTTGGATCCTTTTGCTAAAGGTTCATTGCCTGGATTTACAGCTACTAAGACTACTGGTAACGGAGATTTCGTGATTGATTTCCAACCTGGTGATGGTGATATGAGCTTAGATGATGATGGATATCTTAAATATGGAATCAATCATGGATTCAAAGTATATATCTATAATTATGAGAAGTTTGATGACAGCAAGACTGATTGGGATAGTAATATTAAGAATGCCATGAGTTCTAATTTGAATGGCTATGTATTACCTTACTTTGATTTGGGTGCGACTTGGAAAGATACTCTTAAGTCCAACTTCTCATCTAACAAATTGACCATTACTGCTTATAACTATTCTGAAGCTGAGTTTGACAAGGCATATACAGCTTTAAAGAATGGTGGATGGGATATCTCTTATTCTTATTCAGTTAAGGATGGCACAATATACAAGGGATTGAATGGAAAGTATGAACACGAAGGCAAAACATTTGTGTTAGATATGACTCCTTATATCTCTGGATTCGTTAAATATGTGACTTTGACTATTCAAATTGTATAATAATAAAGCCTAATCATATATTTGGAATAAAACTAGATTTCTAAATGAAATCTAGTTTTTTTGCTGTTAAAAAATTATATTAATGCTTATAAGTTGTCTGATGTTTATGCAATATGCGAAACCGCTTTCAATAAAAAATATAAGAAAAAATAAGGCTTGAGTTCTTTTCATTATGATAAAATATTTTTGCTCTAAAAAGCAAAGGGAGCATATGTATTATGAAACACAAAAAATCACTAGCATTTTCTATTTTTTTATTACCATTGTTGTTGACTAGTTGTGGAAATCCGACTAGTTCAACTCTTTCTTCTCCGACTTCTACTCAGCCTGGGTCTACTGTTAATACTACACCTACTTCAAAACAAACTGATACTGGTGTAAAAGCGACAACTTCTTCCACACCTGATGAGCCTGAAGATGATCCTGACATCATCAAACCAGAGGATTCTCCTTGGAGTGAAGAAGTCACTGAAGCTATGGTCAAGTATTTAGGAGGCAACATTTTGCCTTATATCGATATTGGAAAAGATATCGACATTAAATGGAATGAGAATGACTCCAAAGATAACTATAGATCGAGTCTCGTATTGACTGGCGAGAAATTTGTCGAAGCAAATTTGACAGATGCTGAAAACTTATACGATGGGTACAGTTGGTCTACTATGGTCTATGACACTAGTTTTTATGCTAAATCAGAGAAACAACATCTTCAAATTTCAGTTACTAGTAATAAAGATTTGTTTGAATTGAAGGCTTATTATACAGAGCCATTTGATCCTGAAGCTGTCACTGATTGGAAGGATGAAGAGAAGACTAAGCTAAAAGATTATTTTGGAAAGTATTACAACATTCCTTTCGTATATTTGGGAACCACTAATTATTCAGTGGAATTTAACGATGACACTTCTAAAGTGATGGTTGTGACTGGCGGAACTTGGAACGATCAAGTCGATCAAGTTTTTGAAGATGCTTTTGCTGGAACTACTTGGGTTGTTGAAGTAGATACTGAAGATGCATCTAAAGAAATTGCTACCTATACAGATGAATTGAGTGGAACCAAAGTGGTTGCTACTTTAGCAAAAGGAACAGGTAATAAAGCTACTATGACAGTAGCTTTGAATGAAAAGTTCAGCAAAGAGAATCAAACTGACTGGCCATCAGATATCAAGACTGAAATATCTAATATCAGCAATGGTAAGACGCTTCCTTATGTCTATTTAGGCGCTGTTCATCCTACAATTGATTCTACTAATACAAATTCAAGGAAATTAACTTTATCAGGTGGTTTGTGGGACAATTCTATTTTTGATGATGCTAGAGAAGCTTTTGTAACCAATGGTGGATGGACTGAAGTCAAAGAGACTGAGACTGATAAAGTAGAAGCTGATCAAGCAGATGATGCAACTGACGATGATACTGATACACCATTAGGTGAGACTAAAGTCGAGTTTTCATTAGTTGGAGAACATGATAGTTATAAAGCTACTTTAACAAAAGAAGCAGCAAAGACTGAAGGTGAATATTATCCTAAGCTAGTTGTGACTAAGACAGAGAACTATGATCCATCTACAATAACTGCGTGGACTCAAGCTATTAAAGATGGGTTTGCAGATAAATTCACCGATGGAATTGACGAAATTCTTCCTTTTATGTATTTGGGAACAGCTTCTCCTTATATTGATACGACTACATATATAGATGATAGTGAAATGGTCATTTATGGCGGGGCATATAATGAAAAAGTCGTAACTTTATTCGATCAAGTATTTGAAGAAGACGGATGGTATGTAGCAAGTGAAATGAATACTTATTCTAAGGATTCATCACGTGGCACTTATGTTTATAGAACAGCGGTGAAAAAGTTTGACAATTTAGATGCTACATATAAAGTTGGATTGTTCACAACTGGAAAAGATGAAAACATAACTACATCGTTTGAAATTAGAAAATTTGTTAATAGGTCTTTAACAGCTAATACTGATTGGACGGCTGAATCAAAAGAAGTTGTTTCTAGTATTTTAGGAAGTGATGTTGAAATTCCATTCTTCGATACAGGAAAAGATGCTGATGAAATTAAATTTGGTAGTGGAGTTTTGACTATCAATAATACATATGTTCATGATGACGCTGTATCTCACTTAGTAGGCTTCTATGATACATTTAAAGCAGCTGGATGGGATGTCACACTTACTTATCGTGGTGATTTCTTCTTCACTACTTCTTATATTTCTGAGTGTTATATTGATAAAGTTTATGCGACTAAGACATTTGGTGGTGAAGAAGTATTTGTAAAAGCTGAATTAGGAAGAAATGGGAAAAAATCTGGTCAAAAGACAACTATAACTGCCGGCTTTGAAGCTACATACGATAAGGAAAACGCACCTACTGATTGGAGTGATAGCTTGAAAGAAGCTATGCAGACAAATTTTGGATCAGTGTTACCTTATATTTATTTAGGTACAAACCGTCCTATTTATACTTACAATAAAACTAGTAAAACAATGCAAATTTGGGGTGGAGACTGGGGAAATACTCAGACTAACCCTGTTATTGCAGAAGCAAAACAAGTTCTTATAGATAATGGTTTTACTATTAATAATGTAACTACAAACGCAACCACTTTAAATGCGACGAAGACATCATCTGATGGAAAATCTTTAACCGTAAAGTTAACCAAATCTAATTTAAGACCTTTGATTACTTTGACTGATGTTGAAGCTTTCTACGATGGAACAGTTACTGATTGGTCTACTGATGTAAAGACTATTTTAAAGGATGATTTGAAAGGTGAAACTTGCATTCCTTTCATATACTTAGGAACAGCTACTCCTTATATTACTAAGAATGAGAAAGTAACTGATGAATTATATGTTCAACTTGCCGGTTCTACTTGGAATAGTGAAGTTATAGATTTGGCTAAAGAAAAGTTAGATGCTGATACAACTGATGGTGGATGGCATACTAAAATAGTTGAAGGAACTACTCAATCTATTCAAGCTTATAAAATCTACAGTGATCATTCTGCTTTGCGTTTGGAATTGAAGAAAAATTCTGCGACTATTAATAATGTTAAAACTCCTATCGTATTAAACATTTATTATGATAAAGTGGACTCGACTGCTATAGTTAAAACCTGGAATGATTTAACTGATGCTACTGCAACCAGTGATTCTAAAAAGTTGAGTACTGTTATGGCATCAGTATTTGACAATAAAACTATTCCAGAATTCTTACTCTTAAAAGATGGATTAAAGTTACCTAACGTGTCATCGACAACAACGGAAACTTCAAATAAGTGTGTTCGCTTCAATTTATATAATGCTGAATTTGCACCATCAAATTTGTATAGAATAGCTGATACCCTTGAAAATGCTGGATATGAAGTTGATTTGGATGCTTTTGGTCATACAGTTTACCCATCAATAGTTGCTCATATCAAAAATACAGATGGATCTCAATTCTATATTCATATTTCTACATATTCATCACTATATCCTAGTGCAACTGCCACCAATCCGACTCAACCTGGATATGATGTGAAAATTATTTATTTGCCTTCATATTCAAATTATTCTTCTATAACTGAATGGAATGATAAGACTAAAGGATATATGGAAACAAAGTTTGGATTTGTTCTTCCTTATTTCAATATAGGAGTTAGTAAAACTGGATACGTGACTTTATATACTACGCCATCGGCAACTACTGCTACCTCTGATAGAATTTATTTTACTGGATATAATTATGATGCAGATGAGTTTAACAAAATTACTACAGTTTTAGATGCGGATGGTTGGTCGACATCTATGTCATATGAGATTCCAAGCTCTAAATCATATGCTTTAACAAAAGTAATTACAGCAACAAAAACAATAGGTGATAATGTGTTTGTTTTTACAGCTAAGCCTAATTTGTATTGCAAATATTCTTCAAGTGCTATTTATAGTGTTACCTATTCAATACAAAGATTTGATTCTAAATTTACTATTTAATAGATAGAAAATAAAAATGAGAATTAACTGCTGATTCCTATAAGGATTCAGCAGTTTTTTCTTATCTTAATAACTTTAAATATCTATTGGTCTATATCAATGCGATGAACCATGACGAGAATCAAATGGATGATATTGCTCAAGTCTTGACTGATGCAGGATGGACTGTCAAGGAAGGGCATAATAACTTGGGATATTATGATAGTTCGAGCGAAGGTAGATCTTACGACAATGCTATGTATAAATTAGCTAAATCGATACAAGCTATTTATAAGGATTCCAAGACTGGTTACTACTATGAAATAAATGTTATTTCTGAAATATATTGGATTTATTCTACTTTCCAGTATTTCAAAACTAGAATTACATTTGTAAAGAATGTGCATCCATCCTTTGGATTTAATGATTAGTTAAATAAATAGCAATTATTTAATTTTCTATATAAATTTATATAAGCTATTGAGCTTCTAAAGCTCAGTAGCTTATTTTTGTATATCACTTAACAAAATTAAAGTAGATAACTCAAATAGAAAATAAAACTTAACACTTTTAGGTTTGTATACTTAATTATAAATTAATTGATAAAGGTATTAACATTTAAAGATGTTGTGTTATTATATATCCAGCTCAAAAGAGCGAAAGGAAATGTGTTATATGAAATATAGAAAAATTTTAAGTTTTTCAGCATTATTGTTGCCTATTCTTTTGACTAGTTGTAATCCTACTAATCCAATTAGTACAATGTCGACTCCTAAGGCTACTGATACTGGTAAGCCTTCTACTGCTACACCTAAGCCTGACGTTCCTAAATCTGATACAGGTGCGGGTGGCGGAAGTGGAACTACAATTACCTCTACTACCCCTAGTGAAGAAGATGATCCCGATATCATCAAACCAGAGGATTCACCCTGGACTGAGGAAGTTACTGCTAGCATGGTTCAGTATTTAGGAGGTAATATTCTTCCTTATATCGATATCGGTAAAAGCATAGATGTATCTTATGTAAGTGATGATGCTGATGATGGATATAAGTCCTATCTTCTTTTGGTCGGAAATAAGTTTGTCTCATCCAACCTTCAAGATGCTAAGGATACTTATATCAGCTATGATTGGGGTTGTATGGTTGTCAATAGCATTTTTGTCGCAAATAGCGATAAGATTGACATCGATGTTATAGTCGAAGCGAACAAAGATGGTTTGTTTGAATTACGTGCATATTGGTCTGAAAAATTTGATGAAACTTCCGTAAGTGATTGGACAGATGAAGAAAAGGAAGATATGAGTGACTATTTAGGTGCCTTTGATATCATACCTTTTATCTATTTAGGAACTAAGAATTATAAAATCGATTTCTCAGCTGATGCTACAAAGGCCATGACTATCACTGGTGGTACTTGGGACGACCAAGTATGTGATGTCTTCCAAAAAACTTTTGCTGATCCTATCTGGACTGTAGCACAAGATCCACAGGATATGAGCAAGTATACTGCCACTTATACTGCTGATAATGGAAGTGTATTAGTAGCTACTTTAGGTACATATCATAATAAAGCACAGGTGGTCGTATCTTTGGATGAAAAGTTCGATAACACTAACCAGGATCACTGGTCTAAGACTGTCAAAGATAACATAGCTAAGTCTTTGGGTGGACTTACTTTACCTTATATTTATTTAGGAACAGTCTACCCTGAAGTTGATTCTTACAATACAAATTCAAGGAAATTATATTTGAAAGGGAAACTTTGGGATGCTTCTCTCTTGACTAAGGTCAAAGAGACACTTGAGGGTGATGGTTGGACTGAGCAAGTTGTTGAAGCAGAGGCTGATGATACAGCTGAAGAGACAAGCAAGACGTTCAGTAAAACTGTTGGAATCAATGATTATAAGGCTGTCATCAATAAGAACATCGATGGAGATCCTATTTTTGTAGTTTCCAGGACTGAAATATTCACACCTTCTTCACTGACTGCATGGCCGGATGATCTCAAGACTCAATTCACAGCTAAGTACACGGATGGAATGGATGAAATTCCATTTGTATATATAGGAACTACAACTCCTTATGTGTATGGCGATGTGGATAAATATGATCCTAACTTCATCATTTGTGGTGGAAAGTATGATGCAAAGACTATTGAGTTATTTGATACTGCATATGATTCCGATAGTGGATGGACTTTGATAAAGGATTTCGATTCAGCTAAGGATTACTCGACGAGATGTTTGGTTCAAAGAATAGCTCTCAAGGAAATCAACGGAAATGTTTATAAGGTTGCTTTATTCAAGGATGGAGAAGACGATGACGAAACTGCATATATTGAAATAGCTAAGTCTGCTGTTATGCCTGCAACTACTGCTACTGATTGGTCTGAAGGAGCTAAGGCTGTCATAAAGACTTCTTTAGGTGAAAATGTATCTATTCCTTTCTTTGATACAGGCAGTACAGAAGATGAAATCAAGTTTACTGATGGTCGTTTGGAATTCAATCTAAAATTTAGCTACGACAATATTGAAAGCTTCATGTTGAATACAAAGGCTGCTTTCGATGCTGCTGGATGGGATACCCAGCTGACGATGTGTACTTCTTTGTATTCTCATGATGAAGCTTATATTAAAGGTTTGTATGCTACTAAGGTCTTGGATGATGGTAGAACGTTGAAGATTTCCTTCAAGTATTCTAATAGTTCTTATAGTCCTTCTATTTCAAGTACAATTTCATATGATGAAACATACGATGAGGACACTGCTCCTACTGCTTGGACTAGTGAAATCACTAATGCTTTGCATACAGCATATGGTGAGGGTTTTGATCTTCCATACTTATATTTGGGAACAAAATATCCTATGTATACATATGATGCAAAGACCAGGGAATTCGATATCTATGGAAGTGCATTTGATAGCAAGATATTCACTAATGCTAAAGCAGCATTCTCTTCAGATAAAGGATTCGTTTATGATTCGAACAGATCCTATAGCACATCCCTTTACTACACGTATAAACTAGCTAATAAAGATATTTTAACTCTTCATATAGCTAAGAACTATTCAACTAAGGTTCCTTATATCGAGATTACTTATCAGGAAGGATTCATTCCTGAAAATGGTAAGGAGTGGACCGCTGAAATAAAGACTGCTTTCTCACAGGAATTTGGAAGCGAATCTGCTATTCCATATATCTATTTAGGAACAGTCTTACCTTCTGTGGCAACGAAGACCATAGGTACATCTGTCAATGTTATCACTATCACTGGAAGTGATTGGAACAATGATGTATTGGAATTGGCTAAGGCTAAACTGGATGCTGATACTGCTGATGGAGGTTGGCACGCTGATTATTGTGCTGCATCCTCTTCCTATGCTACAACTAAGGATTGTATGGGCGGATATAAGATGTTGAGTGATGGAAGTCAGATTAGAATCTTGGTGAAGAAGGTTTCTAGCAAAATAACAATGAGTGTTTATCATGATTTGGCCGTATCTAATCTCTCTACTACACCTTCAACTTGGGCATCATTGACTAAGGCTAATGCTTCTAATGATGAAGATATCGTTTATCAGATGAATTATTTGTTCCAAAATCATGCAGTCGATCCGTTCATCTATCTTCCTACAACAGGATTAGGTGAAGATATGAGTATTTATACTCCTGCAGATTTAATCAATTGGAATAGAAGACTTAGACTATATACAAGAAAAACAGTCTTCTCACCTCTTTATGTAAATAAAGCGGTAGAAGCCTTAAAGGCCGCTGGATTTGAGACTACTTATAGTCCATTCGGATACTACACATATCCTTCAGTTGTCGCTACTAAGACAAATGCAGATGGATCTTATTTCAAGATTACTTACCAAAGCAATTACTCATCTGAATACGATGATAAGAATGGAATCGAAGCTACTTTCTTCTACTTACCAAACTTCTCTTCCGTCACAAGAACAGATTGGCACACAAATGTGAAGCAAAGAATGAAGAATGAGTTGAAGTTCGATGTTCCTTACTTCAATATGGGTGTAGATGAACCATACACAAGTTATTCTAGCTATAGCAATCAATTGGTTGTTACTGGATATAACTATGGTGGTGATTCTGAAATTGCAGCTGCTAAGACTGCATTCGATGCTGCTGGTTGGAATACATTTGAAACTTACATAGTCAGTAACGATGTCGTTTATAAGTCTTTAACCGGCTATTGTGAGAAGAATGGAAGAATATGTACTGTAGATATCAAGCCTAACATCGGAACTGAAATCAAAGTCGCTATGACTTTGACTGCATTCGACAAGGCTTAAACAGTATCTCGATAAATACTCTATTTCAACTTTTTAGATACTTTTAGTCGATATCCAGCCCCTTGAAGGGCTGGATATTTTATTATGAGATTTGGCATTTAAAAATGTAGTGATATTTTACCTTCGGGAAGGATGTATCTAGCATGAAATATAGAAAAATCATTACTTTTTCTACGTTGCTGTTATCTATTCTTTTGCCTGGTTATAATCCTACAAATCCAACTTATTTGTAGTGTTGATTCGACTCCTAAACTTGAAGTTTGATGTTCCTTATTTCAACATGGGTGTAGATGAATTTAGCACTTACTTTGATAGCATTGAAAATCAATTGACTTTAACTGGATTCGAAAAGGCCTAAATATTGCTAAGAAAATGGTATGAAAGTACTTTCAGCAATAATTCAAAGTATTTCACCCTATTTATTTGATTAATTTTATATTTAGTGTTAATATTTAGTCGCTCAAAGAGCGAGGAAATGTGGAGAGAAGTTAAAATTAAGTTGATATAAATATTTAAAAATTGATTTAGCTTTTGTCCATTATGTGGAAAGGAGTTAGCTTATGTTAAAACAATATAAGAGAAAACTTGTTTTAGAGAACATTATTAAAGGTTCTTTGTGGGGATTGGCTTTGGGATTGGCCGTATCTGCAATCCTGGTAATGTCCTTTATGTTGGCTAAATTGACCACCTGGCCTTATATCACAATTGAGGTCTGTGGTGGAGTGTTAGCTATGCTGGCAACAGCAGTTATTTACTGCGTTGTCAAGAATCCTAAGGAAGGCGATGTTGCAAAGAGAATCGACTCCACTTACGATCTCAAAGAAAAATGTGCAACAATGGTGGAATTCCAAGGAAAGAGCTCATTCTTGATCGATAGACAAAGAGAAGATGCTAAAGTCGAAGTCAAGAAGCAAAATCCTAAGAAGATGACTGTAAAGCTTGCTGTTTGGACTTTACCTGCAATAGTCTTAGGAGCTTCCTTACTCACTACTTCTTTATTTACAAATCAAATTAAAGAGGGATTTAATACGATTATAAATCCTGGAAATAATGGCAAAGACTTTAATGGTCCTACTGATGATATCATCAAAGACATCGAGGACTACATTTCTAAATCGGATGCTTCTGAGGAATTCAAACAAGAATTGTTTGCAATTTTAGAAAAATTACAAGCTGATTTGCAAGATGATACTGATATCGCTTCTAGAACTGAGAAAGTTAGAGATGCTCAAGGTCAAGTCGATGATGCTTTGAATAGAGTAAACGTCAAAGAGGAAATCGGTCTTGCACTTCAAACACACGGCGATACATTCTTTATTAAGGTCGGAATCGGAATGTTCAATAGTAACACTGGAATATCCGATAACCAAATCATCACTGATGGATTCCACTGGTTGGAAGACAGCACTGATATAAAGAAGTTAGACACTAACAAAGATAAAAAAGATGGATCTCTCACTGATTCAGATGGAAACGAATATTTGAAGCCTTATTCATTGAGCGATATTCGTTCTGATGGAGCAAAGTTAGGTAGCTATTTGGATACTTGGGCAGCTCATATCGATGATTCTTTGAAAGCTTCTAAGGTTGAATCTACCGATGAAATCTATGGAATCTTCAATATATTGAGCACAAAGCTCAAAGCTTACTCTCCAGAGGCCAAGGCATGTGGTAGCTCTAACGGTGCAAAAATCACTACTTTGAAACAGGGTATTTATACTGCTTTCGAACAAGCTTTATCTGATTTAATTACTGATGTTCAAATCGAAAATAGCAACACTGCCTTAGCTGAAGAAGTAAAGAAAAAGATGGAAGAACTTATCGATCCTACTCAGAATGGCGGTGGCGGTAGCGGTGATCCTAGTGATGGTGAGCCTGGCGATAACAAGGGCGATCAAGACGGTAACCAAGGCAATCAAGGTAACCAAGGCAACGATGGTAACAGCGGAAGCAATGGCGACAATGGCGATCAAGACGGTAACCAAGGTAACCAAGGCAATCAAGGTGAACAAGGTAATCAAGGAAACCAAGGTAATAATCAAGGAAACAAAGGCGATGGCCAAAACGGTTCTCAAAGCGATGGCCAAGGTCAAGGAAGTGGCGGACAGCAAGGTCAAGGAAAAGGTGAAGGCGAAGGAGATGGAGCTGGTGGTGGAGATGGAAACACCAACTATAGAGGAAACGATAAGGTTTACACCGGAGATGAGGGATCCAAGAGTTATGGTGAAGTTATCAAAGATTACCAAGGTCAAGCCGCTAACGATGCTAAAGACTCTGGCGATAGCGATGTAGATTCTTCTGTCTCTGATTACTTCAAGTATTTGTATGGTGGCGATAATTCCGGAGATAACTCTGGAAGTGGAGACAATTCCGGAACTGGCACTGGAACCGGCACTGGAACTGGCGACAACTCTGGAACTGGCGATAATGCTGGACAGGGTGGCAATTAGACTTAGATTGTATATTTAATATCAAAGAGGAGAAACTCAAACATGGAAAACGAAGAAATGCTTAAAGAATTTAGTGAATCTATTGCTAAGATTAAAGAAGAGGTTCACAAAGATATCGTAGGTCAGGATGATGTTATAGACAATGTTATTACCGCTATTATCGCTGGTGGTAACGTCTTGCTCGAAGGTGTTCCTGGAACTGGAAAAACAAGATTAGTTCGTTCATTGGGACAAACATTGTCCTTGCCGTTCTCAAGAATTCAGTTTACTCCTGATTTGATGCCTAACGACGTCACTGGTACTAATGTTATCAGAAAAGGTGCAGATGGTAATTTGACTACTTCCTTCCAAAAAGGACCTATCTTTGCTCAAATTGTCTTAGCTGATGAAATCAACCGTACTACTCCTAAGACTCAAGCAGCTATGTTGGAGGTCATGCAGGAGCATAAGGTTACAGTCAGTGGTGTCAACTATCCTATGGCAGAGCCTTTCTTCGTCTTGGCTACTCAGAACCCTATCGAACAAGATGGTACTTATCCTTTGCCTGAAGCTCAGATGGACCGTTTTATGTTTAAGTTGACTATGGATTATCCTTCAGTTCAAGAATTGGGTGATATCGTCACGATGACACAAGCTGATCAATCTGAAAAGGCTACACCTGTCGTCGATGGAAAAACCATCTTGGAAATGAGAAAGTTTGCTGTCGGAGTTCCTGTGATTCAAGATGTCTTGGACTATGCTATGAGACTAGTCCACAAAACTCACCCTGAAGTTGATGAGACTTCTGAAGTCGCTAGAAAATATGTTAAGTTCGGTGCTTCACCTAGAGCCTGTCAGGCTCTTATCACTGGTGGTAAGATCAAGGCTTTGATGGAAGGAAACTACAATGTTTCTTATGATGATATCGATGCTTTGGCTTTCCCTGTCTTGAGACACAGAATCAAAGTCAATTACAACGCAATTAATGATAATTTGTCTGTCGATGATGTAATAGGATTACTTATCAAAGAGAATAGAAAGGCTAAGTAGCCTATGAAACAAATTATTGATGAGCAATTTTTGCAACAAGTCGAGCTATTCTCGATGGCTGTCAAAGACAATGTAGCCGGCTTGTTCGGTGGATCGCATAAATCCAAGAAATATGGCTCTTCATGTGAATTTGCGGATTATAGGAAGTATATCGAAGGGGATGATATTACTAAGATAGATTGGAATATTTATGGTAGATTTGAAGAGTTATACATCAAGCTTTATTTGGATGAAAAGCAGATGAATACTAGAATCTACATAGATACTTCTAGATCTATGTCTTTCTATAACAAAAGTAATTTTGCATTACGCTTAGCTACTACGCTTGCGTACTTGTCTGTTTCTGAGATGGATAGAGTTTCTATTTATACTATCAACGGACATAGAGTCGAACCATTGTTTGAAAAAATAGTCGGTAAAGAGAGATTCCTTCAAAGTGTATCGAGTCTCAACAAGATAAAGTTCGGTGGTGATAGCTTCATCAGCGATGCTATCATTAAGAGCCAAGTTGGATATGGTGATGGAAAAAGTATCATCATTTCTGATTTCTTAACCGATAACAACTATTTTGATGCCATCGACTATTTGAGACAAAAGAGAAGAGATGTTCTTTGTATTCAATTATTGGCAAACGAAGAGATAAATCCTAACGCTCGTGGTAAGAGTCTTCTCTACGATTGTGAGGATTCAGATAGATTTTATAAAGGAAATGTAAGTAGAGATATTTTGAAGGCTTACACAGCTGCTTTGGAATATATCAAAGATAATTTATCTCACTTCTGTGCTTCTCGTGAAGCTGATTATATCTTCTATCCGACTTCAATGCCTATGAGAGAATTGTTCTTAGATAAGATGATCAGCAAGGGGGTGATAAAATGAGCTTTCAATATCCTTGGGGACTTTTATTGCTCCTCGCTATTCCTGTACTTATCGTCATCTATATCTTGCTGAATAAGTATAAGGAAGATACTGTTTCTTCCAGTTATGTCTGGGAACTCAGTAAGAAGTTTATCAAGAAGAAAAATCCTATCAATACTTTTTCTAAATTGTTAGCATTGATCCTTCAATGCTGCGCAATAGTATTCTTGGCTTTCTCCTTGGCTCAGCCTATATTCTCTTTTAAGAATGGTGCTGATAACATAGTCTTCGTCTTGGATTCTTCAGCTAGTATGAAGATGAAGAGTGCTGATGACGATACTAAGACTAAATTCGATGTCGCTAAGGAAAAGATTAAAGATGTCGTTGCTAATAGCACCAACGGATGTACCTTTTCATTGATTTTAGCTGATTCTAGCACCAAGGCTGTTTGTCAAAACATTTCAGATGTTGATATATTTAATTCGTTTATCGATAATGCTGGGATTGATGATAACAATTCAAATTTGGATAATGCTTTGAGTATAGCTCAATCCATGGTCTCAGAGAATAAAGGAAGTCTTTGTTACATCGCTACTGATGAAACTATCGATTTGGGTGAGAATCCTGGTGATAATCTCAAAGTATTGGATGTTAGCTCTAAAGATAACAATTACGCTATCAAAAACCTTGAATATTCATATGATTCAAAGAAGAAAGTTATGACTTTGAAAGCTAAGGTCATATCATATGTTGAAGATACTGAGATTAAAGTTGAGTTCTTTGTCAATGATAAATCATTGGGCCAAAAGAGACTAAATGTAGAAAAAGGTAAATTGAGCGATATCAGTGTCGATATTCCTGATTTGGCTGGAAACTATAAAACTTATGAGTCTATTAAAGCTAGTGTCTTAAATGAAGACAAGCTTCCTGAAGATAACGATTATTATTTGTATCGTAGTGAAGGTGATATCACTAAGATATTGTTGATAAGTTCTAATCCTTTGTATTTCGAGGCAGCATTCTCTGCTTTGAATTCAAACAATTGTAGAATTTACTATGAGGTCATGGAATCTTCTAAATATGCTTTGTATTCATCGGTTACAGGATTTGATATTTATGTTTTCGATGGATATTCGCCCAAGCAACTTCCTGTCGATGGTGCTGTTTGGCTATTCAATGTCGACAGTGTTAAAGGCTGTGGATTCGTGTGTCAGGAAGAGGTAAAGCCTGTCGATCCTGGTGCTCTTGCTAAATATACAAGCAATTCTAGTGATCTTGTTTTCCAACAATTGACAAAGAATTTGTCAATGAAAAATACTATTAAAGTCGGTCAGTATAAACGTTATACCTTGAACAACAAATTCACAGTTCTTCTCTCTTGTGACAATGTTCCTTTCGTCTTTGCTGGAAAGAACAATAACAATCAGAGACAAATCGTATGTAACTTCGGCTTGCAACACTCAGATCTTCCTATGTTGGCCGATTACATTATCTTGATGAGAAACTTCATTTCTTATTCGAATCCTAAGGTGTTGGATGTTTTCAAATACGAGGCTGGAGATACAGTTACATTCTCCTTGCCTGACAATGCTAAGACTATTGTAGTTACTACTCCATCAGGCAAAGAAGAGCCTATCAGCAAGAGTGATTTGACAACCTATAAGCTTGAAGAAGCTGGAACTTATTCAGTCAAAGTCACTAATTACTATGGAAGAGAGAAAGTTGTCAACTTCTACTCTGCATATCCTAGTGATGAGAGTGATCCTTTGAAAGCTGATGGTAAGCAGAGGTTGATTGTTAAGAATAGCCAAGAGCAAAAGGCTAATGCAATCTATGACGATATTCTTCCTTTCGTCATTGTTGCTGTGGTCTTCTTCTTGACGGATTGGATACTGTACGGACATGAGCAATTTTAAATTTTGGAACCCGTGGTTATTATTTATAATGATCCCTTTGGTGGCTGGTGTTATCGTCGGATTCTTCATGATGAAGAAAGAGAAGAGATACAACAAGAGGAACATAATTTCTTTGACTCTTCATTTATTGTTGTGTGTCTCTCTATCCTTTGCATTTGCAAATCCACAGATACTCGTCACTAATAGCAACACTGATGTTTATATTCTCGCTGATGCTTCTGCCAGTTCTAAGGAATCACAAACTAAGATTGACAAGGCCATCAATAAAGCTAAGGAAGAAGCTGAGAAAGTACCAGGCACTAAAGTCGGTGTTATAGCCTTTGGAAAAAATGCAGTTGTTTTATCCAAACCTGGTGAAAGATTCAATTCGATCAAAGATGCTTATAGCAATGATAGTTTTGACTATACTGCTACAGATATAAAGAGTGCATTGGATTTCACTGTAACTCAGTTTGATGAAAATGTCATCAAGAGAATCACATTGATATCTGATGGTGTTGAAACTGATAACTCTGCTGTCGATGCAATGTCGACAATCATGAGTAAAGGTATTCATTTGGATGCTGTAGATATTGATGCCGATTATACTCATGAAGTTTCTTTGACTTCATTAGCTTATAACGATAGCACCTTCTTAAATAGAGATGAGCAAGTCGATGTGACGATCAATGCTACCGATGATACTAATGCTACAGTCAGTTTGTATTTGAATGATAAAGTGAGCCAATCTAAAGATACTCATTTATCTAATGGTGTGAATATCGTCAGCTTTACTCTAGATACATCTATCGCTGGAACATATAACTATAAAGTTGTTGTATCAGCAACAAAAGATGGCGGATTATTGGATACTTTTACAGAGAACAATTCAAGATTATTTACTCAAGATGTAAGTGATAAGTTCAACTTACTCTTTATCGGTAATGCTGAGGATGAATTGACTCAATTTAAAGCTTTGGGTGGATTTAGTTCCAATACTAAAGTTGATGCTCAAATTAAAGGAACTAGCACTAGATTTACTAAAGTTCCTACTGAATTAACCGAACTTATAAAATACGATGAAATCGTATTGTCGAATGTCGATATGAAGACTATTAAAAACTACGATAAATTCATCTCTAACTTAAATATTGCTGTTAGAGAGTATGGAAAGAGTGTACTTACTTTAGGAAATACTCATTTGATGGATTATAAGGATGATACCAAGGATGTATCGCTCAGCACTTATAACGATATGCTCCCTGTTCAATCACAGCCTAGTGATTCTAGAGCTATCGTCCTTCTTATCGATAACTCTGGTTCAATGTCCGGTGCAAGTTTAAGCAATGCTAAAGAGGGTGCTAAGGAAGTTGCTAAATTGTTGAATAAGGGTGATCAGATTTCAGTTGTCACATTTGAATCTAACGTTACTATTGTTCAGCCTATGACTTCTATTACTTCTGAAGATGGTAGAAATGAAATCATCAAGAACATAGAAAACAAAATTACCTCTGGTGGTGGAACAGAAATGCTCAAAGGTTTGGAAGCTGCTTATGGTCAAATCAAGGGTATTGCTGCTGAATACAAGAGCATCATTACTTTGACTGATGGTCAATCTTCCGATACTGATGAATCTTTGAGAGATGAAGTTGTCAATATCAGCAATGAGAACATTTCTTGTTCATTCATCGATATCGGTTATAGGAATGGTGTTGATTTATTGAAGAGATTGGCAAAGTTAGGAAATGGACGTTTCCAATACTTGGATAGCAGCTCAATTCTTAATCTATCCAACATCATGAAGAGCTTCGTCACTAATGAGACGATAGATGAAGTAGAAATTAATGAAAACGCTGAGATCCAATACTTGTTGAAGAATGATAAAACTTTGCAAGGTGTCGTGAATAAGTTAGGTTCTATCGGTGGATATTATTATTCTAGAAGTAAAGATGGTGCTTCAACTGTTCTTTCTGTTCAGTACGTAAAGATGGATAGTGCTTATTCAGCAAGTGTTATCGCTGTTCCTTTGTATGCTTATTGGAATTACGGACTTGGTAAAGTCTCTACCTTCAGTTCATCGATAGGTGGAACGAATAAGAGTTGGACTAATACATTGCGTGGAACTATAGCTGGAAAGACCTTCTTCAAGAATATGATTTCTCAAAGCTTGCCAGACAAGCATACAGATTCAATCTTGAGCGTGTCTTATACTCCCAATGGTTCATCAGTCAATTTGTCTGTTTCTCCTAATGTCAGTAAGAGCGATGCTACATTGACGGCTAAGATTACTGATTCTAATACTAATACATCTACTGACTATACTTTGACTTTCGATGGTGAAACTTATAGTGCAGTCATCTCTACACCTACAACAGGTCAATATAAAGCTGAATTGACTTATACAGGAACTGATGATAGTGGAAATACGGAATCTGTTGCTTCTAATGTATTTATCAATTTCGATTATTCAAAAGAATTCAATTTCTTCGATGACAACTCAAATGATTTACTCTATAGTCTCACAAAACAAGCTGGTGGAGATTTATATGATGTAGATAATATTCAGTATAAGATGTCTGATGATGAAAAAGTACATGCAAGTTATTTGTCTACTAATGTTTATATCTTGTTATTGTCTGTCATTATCTACTTAGCTGATATCGCAGTAAGAAAGATGACTTTCAGAAGAAGAAAGAAGGGTGGAAAAGAGCCTGAGTCTAATACTCAAGTCACTTTCTAACTTTATTCAATTAAAAAAAGCGGGGATTTGGATCCTCGCTTTTTCTTATGCTTAGCTAGGATATTCCTTCCACTCTCACACATAGGAACAACC
>ERZ1024493.14-NODE-14-length-42920-cov-54.667468_pt1 | contig 42920 bp, 46 predicted proteins | sample MGYA00520796_ERZ1024493 | MGnify/ENA primary metagenome ERZ1024493 (study PRJEB33242, sample SAMEA3444320) | Homo sapiens | biome: Host associated; feature: Gastrointestinal tract; material: Stool | place: Uganda | collected 2011-01-01 ...
TGAGGTAGAAATGATTGCGATTCCGAGACCGTTGATGACCTTGGGAAGGTTATCCACATCGCTGTAGACACGAAGTCCAGGTGTGGAAATACGCTTCAATCCAGAGATTACGCGGTTTCCCTTTGCATCATACTTAAGTGTGATGGTAAGGTTAGATTTATTATCGACTGTGCTCTTAGCATAATCAGTAATGAAACCTTCTTCTTTCAAAACCTTCGCAATCTGAATCTTCAGATTTGAGGAAGGCATGACAACTTTCTCATGCTTCAAGGCATTCGCATTACGAATGCGGGTGAGCATATCAGCTATAGGATCAGTGACCATGGTTATCCTCCTTAGATTACCAGCTAGCTTTCTTCATTCCAGGGATTTGACCTTTATAGGCCATCTCACGAAGACATATACGACAGAGACCAAACTTGCGGAGATATCCGTGCACTCTACCACAACGTGAGCATCTGTGATACTCTTGGCATTTGTGCTTCTTAGGTTTCTCGCATCTGAGAATCATGCTTTTCTTTGCCATAATTCCAATTCTCCTCTTTAGCGCTTAAAGGGCATTCCAAGAGCCTTTAACAAGGCTAAAGCACCCTTGTCGTCATGTGCGGAAGTCACAATTGTGATATCCATACCCTGTGTACGAGCAATCTTCTCGAAGTCGACTTCAGGGAAGATCATTTGTTCCTTGACACCCAAGGTGTAGTTTCCACGACCATCGAAAGATGTATCGGAAACACCATGGAAGTCACGGACACGAGGCAAACAAATATTGACTAACTTATCGAAGAAATCATACATACGATTTCTTCTCAAAGTGACTTTGACACCAATGTCTTGTCCTTCACGAAGCTTGAAGTTTGCGATGGACTTTTTAGCTTTGGTGACAATAGGCTTTTGACCAGTGATAGCTTCCATATCGGAAACAGCCTCTTCGATAGCCTTGCTATCTGAAGTAGCCTTTCCAACACGCATGTTAAGAACAATCTTAACAAGCTTAGGACACTCCATAACATTGGTGAGATTGAGTCCCTTCATAAGTTGGGGAACAATCTCTTCTCTATATTGCTTTTGGAGTCTTTCCTCGACTACAGGTCTCTTGAAACCTTTTGTCGGATAAGCCTCATTGGCTTCAATTTTCTTTTCTTCTGCCATTAGGTCTATCCTCCTTACTTGATAATAGTACCGCTGTGCTTAGCGACACGAACTTTGTTGCCATCCTTGTCGAACTTGTATCCGACACGGCTGGGCTTTCCATCCTTAGGATCGACGATTGCCACATTGGACACATCGATAGGAGCATTGATGGTAATGATCTTTCCCTGAGGATTGGCTTGGTCGGGCTTAACGTGCTTCTTGCGCTCGTTGACACCCTCGACGATTACCTGGTGGGTCTTAGGAAGAGCTTGGATAACTTTTCCTTTGGTTCCCTTATAGTTTCCGGCAATCACGATAACTTCATCGTTGGTTTTAATTTTCATATGTCTGTCTCCTTAGATTAGAGAACTTCCTCGGCCAAGGAGATGATCTTCATATAACCACCATCTCTGAGTTCTCTTGCAACAGGTCCGAAGACACGTGTTCCACGAGGAGTTCCATCAGAGTTGATGAGAACACAAGCATTGTCATCGAAGCGGATGAAAGAACCATCAGGACGTTGATATTCCTTCTTGACACGAACGATAACTGCCTTGCAAACATCACCCTTCTTGGCTTTTCCATCAGGAAGAGCGTCTTTTACGGAAACGACGACGATGTCGCCGATTCCAGCAGACTTTCTATAGAATCCTCCACAAAGGTGGAAAACTCTTACGCTCTTGGCACCAGTGTTATCGGCAACCACGAGATTAGTCTCATGCTGAACCATATTTTACTCCCCCTTAGAGATGACTCTAACAAGACGGAAGCGCTTGGTAGCAGAGAGAGGACGGCACTCTTCAATCTCTACTGTATCTCCAGGTCTTGCAATCTGTTGTTGGTCATCGACGTGATACTTCTTACGAACCTCGACGCGCTTCTTATAGACCGGATGGGTCTTATAATTTTTGACAGCGACGACGATAGTCTTCTCCATCTTGGAAGGAAGAACTTCACCGATAAGTCTCTTCTTTCCACCGATATTTTCTTCTGCCATAATTACTTAGCCTCCTTGTCTTTAGCGGCGACCTTGATTCCATGACGACGCTCACTCTCAACGGTAAGAGCACGAGCAATATCCTTACGGATAGCTGTAAGCTTCTTTCCATTATCGAGTTGACCCGACTTCTGCTGGAAGCGGAGTGTCATTAGGTTAGCCCTAAGTTCACTCACCTTAGCGGTCAAATCGGCATCAGAGAGCTCTCTAAATTCCTCGATTTTCATTTCAAAACAACCTCCTCACCCTTCTTGACCGGCTTGCTGGTAACATTGAGCTTGAATCCAGCCTGACGGAGTGCTTCTTGAGCATCTTTGTCGGGAAGTCCACCAACTTCAAACATGATGGTTCCCTTTTTAACTACTGCTGCCCAACCATCAATAGATCCTTTTCCAGAACCCATACGAACCTGAGCAGGTTTCTTGGTACGTCCAAGTTGGGGGAAGATTCTAATCCAGAACTTTCCTCCCTTTCTGGTGTAACGTGAGAGAACGATACGTGCAGCCTCAATTTGATGATCAGTCACGTAGTTTCCTTGAGTTGCCTCAAGTCCCCAAGTTCCAAAGGAGACCTTATTGCAGCGGGTTGCGACACCTTCATATGACCAACGGTGATTTCTACGCCAGGTCACTCTTTTAGGTTGTAACATGTTGACTATTCTCCTTTCTTTTCATCACTGGGAACAGGAGCAGGAGCGGTTTGAGGACGTCCCTGACCTCTCTGTCCGTGGAAACGGGAATTGTTGCCAGCCTTGTCTTTGTTGAAAGGACGACGAGTTCCTTTTCTTTCATCTCTGGCAGCTCTCTCGCAAGACTTGGTCTCGTCGAATCCCTCAGGACGTGCAATCCAAACCTTGACACCGATGACACCATAAATAGTGTGAGCTTCAGCCAAGGAATAATCGATGTTCTGAGAGAGAGTCATAAGGCCCAAAGGTCCTTCACGATAGCTTTCAGTACGTGCGATTTCAGCACCGTTCAAACGACCACCGGTGGAAGTCTTGATACCTTTAGCGCCAGCGCGCATAACTCTTTGAATAGCCTTCTTTTGGACCATACGGAAGGAAGCACGATTCTCGATTTGATCAGCGATATCACGTGCGACCAATGTAGCATCCAAATTAGGATTCTTTACCTCGACGATGACGATCTTGATATCAACATCTCCAGGCTTCTTGTTCTTAGGATCCAACTGCTTCTTTGTGACTCTACCATTGACAATCTTCTCGAGACCATTCTTGATGAACACGAGGTTTGCACCATCTTGTCCAAGAACGATTCCGGGCTTCATGACATGAATCACGACTGAGAGTTTGTCGCTTCCAACACGAAGGATGTCAATTCTGGAAAGACCGGCATCCTTGATGAGCTTGCCGATATTGGCATTGCCCTTAGGAGCAACAGGAGCAACTTTAGCTCCATCTTCAGCCTTTACTTCTTCTGCAGGCTTGCTAGCAGGAGCAGCAACTTTCTTGGTAGCCAATTCTTTATTAGGAGTGGTCAAGAATTTACGAATTGCATTGTCTTGCTTAATATTCTTAGCGAAGGCACCCTTTTCGGCATACCACTGGCTGGACCAGCCACGGTTAATTCCGATTCTGAGTCCATTAGGATTTACTTTTTGACCCATTACTTGGTGGCTCCTTTCTTTTCCTTAAGAACAACTGTGATAGTGCACCAACGTTTAATGATAGGTGATGAACTACCCTTAGCACGAGGCTCGAAACGCTTCAATCTGAAGCTCTCGTTTGCATAGATGGTTGCGACATAAAGCAAAGAACCATCCATTCCGAAGTTGTTAGTAGCATTAGCTTCAGCAGCATGGAGAAGCTTGGTGACAGGCTCGACAGCAGCCTTGTTAGTATTAGCAAGGATTCCGTAAGCTTGACCAAGTGTCTTACCACGTACTAAATCGACGACCAAACGGGCTTTTCTAGGAGTGATTCCCAAAGGGCCTGTGTGGGCGACAGCTTCAGTAACAACTTTCTTAGGAGCAACTTCAGTTGCTTTCTCCTCAACCTTCTTATCTTCTTTTACTTCTTTAACCTTAGTAGCAACTTTCTTGCTAGTCTTGCTAGTCTTGGTAGCCTTAGTAGCTTTCTTAGTTACTTTCTTAGTTTCTTTTTCTTCAGCCATTGTCAGTTACCTCATTACTTAGAAGCTGGTTTAGCGCCTGCTTGATCAGCGGCGATATCTGCACCAGATCTGTGGTGAGTGAATGTTCTTGTAGGAACGAACTCACCAAGCTTATGACCGACCATATCCTCAGTGATATAGACAGGTACATGAGTCTTACCATTGTAAACTGAGATTGTATGCTCTACAAACTCAGGGAAGATGGTAGAAGCACGTGACCAAGTCTTGAGGATGGCCTTCTTGCCGGACTTATTCTGCTCACGAACTCTGTTCAAGAGACGCTCATCGCAGAATGGACCTTTTTTAGAACTTCTGGACATTTCTATTCAGCTCCTTTCTACTTGCCATTGCGACGACGCACAATGAGCTTATTAGACCACTTCTTAGCCTTGCGGGTCTTAACACCCTGACAACGCTTGCCCCAGGGGGTACGAGGAGCATCGTGACCGATAGGACACTTTCCTTCACCACCACCGTGTGGGTGATCGTTAGGGTTCATGGCGCTACCACGAACTGTAGGACGGATTCCTCTCCAGCGAGACTTTCCAGCCTTACCGAAGGAAACCAATTCCCAGTCTTCGTTGCCTACTGCACCGATAGTAGCACGGCAGGCAGGCAAGAATTTACGAACTTCACCGCTCATCAATCTAAGAGTGACATACTTAGTATCGTGACCGAGAACAGTTGCAAAGGTTCCAGCAGAACGGCAGATTTGTCCACCCTTACCAGGAGTGAATTCCACATTGTGGACGATTTGTCCATCAGGAATGCTGCCCAATTCCATACTATTTCCGACTTGGACATCAACTGCCTTTCCGGAAACTATCTTGTCGCCGACATTCAAGCCCTTAGGAGCGAGAATATAACGCTTTTGTCCGTTTTCATAGCAGACCAAGCAAATACGGCAAGTTCTGTTAGGATCGTATTCAATTGTCTTGACTGTTGCTGTCAAACCATCGAACTCAGATCTCTTGAAATCGATGATACGATACTTTTGTTTATGACCACCACCCTTATGACGACAAGTGATGTATCCCTGGTTGTTTCTTCCACCGTTCTTCTTGAGTGTGGTGAGAAGAGCCTTCTCAGGAGCAACTTTGCTCAAACCATCAGTGGTGAGCAATGCCTGGTGTCGAGAACCGTTGTTTGTCGGTCTCAATGTTCTTATTGGCATTTCTTTATCCTCCTATATATTGGCTAATAAGCTATTTTCTATCTTCAGCAGCTACTTGGTTAGCAATCTTTCCAAGATCGAATGCTTTGTCTACATAGACATAAGCCTTCTTAAAGGGCTGACGATATCCGCGACGAGCTGACAATTTCTTGATAGGCATTGTCACGGTGTTCACCTTCTTGACCTTGACTTGGAACACAGCTTGAACTGCGGAACGAATCTCGGTCTTGTTGGTGTCATTTGTAACGCGAAGTGTAATCACGTTGTTAGTAGTGGCGAGCTTTTGGCTCTTCTCAGTTACGATCATGTAACGGAGAACTTCGTAATCTCTATCGGTAGGCTTGCGGAAGGTCAATTCTTCTTCCTTAGCTTCCTCGACAGGAGCATCTACTACTTTCTTTTCTTCTGCCATGGTTACTCACTCTCCTTTTCAGCACCCTCAGCTTCAGGAGCGATGAGTGCATTCTCCAAGATGATGAGTGATTGAGCATCTACGATGTCGTAGACAGACATATCACTTGCATCAGTAAGCTTGACGTTGTGGAGGTTTCTAGCGGCCAAGATGAGATTGGCATCTAAGTCACCCAAGACGATCAAAGTCTTCTTTTCTCCACCATTGATAGCTTCTAAGGCTTTGGCAAAGTCTTTAGTCTTATTTGATTCAAAGGGAGCCTTGGTAAGAACGATAAGTTCTTTATTCAAAGCCTTATCGGACAAAGCACTGCGAACAGCCAAATCATTGACTTTCTTGTTGAGCTTCAACTTGTAGTTTTGATTTCCACGAGGTCCGAATACGACTCCACCATGTCTCCACAAAGGTGAACGGATGTTTCCCATACGGGCGCGTCCAGTTCCCTTTTGCTTCCAAAGCTTCTTGCCGGAACCTGAGACTTCGCTACGATTCTTAGTCTTAGCAGTAGCTTGTCTTCTGTTGGCTAAGTAAGTCTTGACAGCAGCTTGAACAGCGTAGGCGTTTTGTTCTTCTTCTGAAAGTCCGAAGACGAACTTGTCGAGAGAGACTTCGCCGATTTCCTTGCCGGAATAGTCGACGACAGGCCAATTCATAGTTTCAATTTCAGCCATTGTTCATTCCCTCCAATTACTTGCCGCCCTTACCACCGTGCTTCTGAGCACGAACGTTGGTCTTGGCGGTTTGCTTACCACCCTTAGCGGCGACATTAGCCAAGGCCTTCAAGGTCTCAGGATCCGAGTAGTCGATAAGTGTGTAAGTGACAGGCTTGTTGATAGGCTTAACAGCCGTGCGAATCTTAACGATTGAACGGTTGGGGCCAGGAAGAGATCCTTTGATAAGGATACAATTCTTTTCAGGCATGACTGCTACAACTGTTTGATTCAATACAGTTGAAGTGACATGTCCCATATGTCCAGGCATAGGACGTCCCGGATGAATACGGTTGTTGCAACGTCCGTTAGTGGCCAAGGAACCGACTTGTCTGTGGTAACCAGATCCGTGTCCCTTAGGACCGATCTTGGCGTTGTGACGCTTTACCATACCGGCAAAGCCACGACCCTTGGAAACACCAGTGACATCTACCAACTCTCCAGCCTTGAAGATGGAGCAGTCGATTGAATCACCGACTTCATGTCCGTAGATTTCCTCTCCCTTCAATTCACGATATACGTAATGAGGGACAGTGTGGGCTTTCTCAGCGATGCCCAATTCGCTCTTAGTGGCTCTTTGAGGCTTCTTGTCTTCGTATCCGATTTGAAGAGCTTCATAGCCATCTCTTTCCTTAGTTCTCTTGAGAAGAACAACGTTAGGAAGGACTTCAACAACAGAGACAGGAATCATCAAGCCGGTCTTGTCGAACACGGAAGTCATTCCAATCTTGCGACCAATTATTGATTTCATATACTTCTCCTTCCCTACTGCTTGATATCGACTTCAACACCTGCAGGGAGTTCGAGAGTACTGAGAGTCTCGATGGTCTGCGAAGTGGGACGAACGATTTCAATAAGACGTTTGTGAGTTAAGATCTCAAATTGTTCACGTGAATCCTTATCAGTGAAAGGAGATCTTAAGATAGTGTAGAGACTTCTCTCGGTTGGAAGAGGGATGGGTCCTACAACTGATGCACCCGTTTTCTTAACAGCCTCGATGATTTTAGCAACGGTGAGGTCCAAGACCTTGTGATCGTATGCTTTGAGGCGGACACGGATGTTCTTAGAATTTGCCATGTTTTTTTCCTCCTTGCATGGAATCTATGTCCATGCGTTAGCTCGATGCGAATTACCTGAAACACATGACAACCTTTGTTGGCGTTTCAGCAACTTCGCACGTCACAGCTTCTAAGCCTTAAATGCTTAGCGTGGAGTAATATACTAGTATCGACAACAATAGTCAACAGTTTTTTAAAAATACTTTAAAAAACTTTTTATCCGATAAATACTGAACTTTTTAGCCATATTCCCATTTAAAAATTAAATTATTATCAAATTATTCTGACTATGAATTCTATAAGATGATTTAAATCATAAAATTGATTTTTCTTTCCAAAAATATGTGATAATAGCATTCGTTTTTCCGGAAGTATGGCTTAAAACTAGAAAATTCAAAGTCAACCCTAGTGGGCGTTTCAGCAAATTGAATTTGAAAAATAAAAATAGCGAGGTTTTCCTCGCTATTTTAATACTATTCAATACCCTTCTTGATTGAATTAGCTAATAAAGGTAGCTGTTCAGATCCAATCAAAGGTACTGAAGGTTCAAACGGAATTCCAATTCCATCGCCATCGTATCTAGGAATGACGTGAACGTGGAAATGAAGTACTGACTGACCGGCAGACTTGCCGGCATTGGTGAAAACATTTACACCTGTAGCCTTCAATTCCTTGATACAAGCTTGCGAAATGAGTTGAGCGACTGAATAAACATGTCCAATCACATCTCTAGGTGTTTTAGTGAAATCTTGGAAATGTTCTTTAGTAACAACCAAAGTATGACCTTTGCTCACTGGATTTATATCCAAGAAAGCAATGACATCTTGGTCTTCATAGATTTTGTTGCACGGAATCTGACCGGAGGCAATCTTGCAAAATAGACATCCGTTATCTGCCATATCCCATAACTCCTATTATCTATTGTATAGATTACTTATCGTCATCAAATAAATCAGGATAGCTGGTGTTAAGGTAATCGTAGAAGGATTGGTTGTTGACAACAAAGCTGTTATCTTTACCGGCCAAGTTCTTCAACCAGTAAACAATTCCATCAGTCTTGTAGTTGCCATCGCTTATCATTTCATAAGCTGCATCCATAGCATTAGCTACAGCTTCACTGCCTTTACCTTCATTGGCGGTCTTAGAAGATCCCAAATTAGCATTGTTATAGTTGTACTCCATTTGGACAAATGTATAAGTACCACTATTGTAGAAGACAGGTGCAGAAACACTGCTCTCGGAAACGGTAGGGAAGTAGAACTTCAACTTCGATTCGGCGAGTGTGCTCTTTCCAGTGAAATCCTTCATCAATTCATCTTCGTTAGAATATTGAGTGAAGACACGATCAGTAACTGAAGAATCGACACTGCTCAATGAAGACTTGGAATAAATTCCTTCCTTGCGGATATCGTTCTTGAGTAAGGAATCGACCTTAGAAATCAATCCGATTTCGATATCTTGAGTCTTAGATGAAGAGAAATCACCATATTGGGTTTGATCCTTCTTGATTTTTGCCTTGTAATAGTTGTCAACGATTTGATCGAACAATGTATCGATCTTATTATCAGCTAACCATTGCTTTTGAGTATTAGACAAATAATTCTCATATTGATCATTCCAACCATAGAAATAAAGTTTTTTATCTTTATTTGAGCCATCTTCTAATAAGGCTTTACCATCAGTTGTATAGATTGCATTCTTCTTGTCTTCATCATCAAATGCACCAATTCCATTCCAAAGTCTTTCCATCTCTTCAAGAGGTTTGCCTTCGTAGCTAGGATCGACAGCACCACTCTCAACATAATGGTTGTAATAAGCGTTGATGAACTTTCTTGCAGCACCAGTGATATCTGTTCTATCAGTAATAGTCAAAACATTGAGCTTTTGCATGTTAGCCAAAGCGATGTTACCAAACTTTTCGTTATAGATATATTGAGCAGTAAGTTTGTTTCTGATTATATCAGGATATAAAGAATCTTGGATGTATTCGGTGTAATCAGCACTACCCTTCTTAGCTTTTCCATCAGGAGCAGAGAAGATTTCATCAAATGACATATTAGTATTAACTACTTTCATCTCGTTGTAATTCAAAGTGGTTTGAGCAATATCTCCACCATTCTTTGCTTTGAGATCAGTCAATTGATCCTTTTCGATCTCTCTGATGAGTTTGTTCTCATCAAAACGATTATCTTTGTTATAGCTTCCACTAGTGACTTTTTCCTTCAAAGTCTTCTCACCACGAGTCTTGAGCTCTTCACCAATGCCTTTGAAAGTCATCGTGCTCTTTTGGTCTGTGGTAGTAGCATAGTAAGTCTTGATAGATCCATCAGTAGAATCATTAGCGACAGATGAATTCAACTTCAATACTTTAGACTCGTCTTTTCTATCCTTGATTTCACCATTAGAAGCTTTTTGAGCGACAGTGAGTAAGAGGTTATTCAAAGCTACATCGTTTGCATCAGTGAAATTAGTGTAGTATTGATCTTTTGTATTGAAATTAACGTTTTCTACAGTTCCACCTTCAATCGAAGCTAATTGATCAGCATAATCCTGAGGAATATTAGGCTTTTCGATAGATGAACAACCGACCAAGGAGAAGCATCCTAATACGACACTAAGTACTTTTCTAATATTGTTTTTCATGGTATCAATTCCCCCTCCGATTAGTCAGAACTTGAATCATCACTAGATGAATCAGTGGAAGATGAACTTCCACCGGATGTTCCAGATGAAGTGATATATTCAGGGTTCAATGTGATCTTACCTGAAGCATAACCAGTGGCGAGTGTTACATCGTTGGTTGTGTAATAGTATGTAGATTCATTTGATGCATCATAGTTCTCAAGTCTAACTTCATAGACGCCGTTCTTGAGTTGACCTGTTGTATCATCTAATGCATCACTCTTAGCGACGATATACTTACCGATGATAGCCTTGTTGAAGGAATAGATGGATGAATATCCAAGTGTTCCGAAGAACTCATTATCGTAGTTTTCAATCTGATAACGTAATCCTTTGACATAGCTAAGCCAAGCACTGTCATAAGTCTCTTGTGAAGAGGTATTGTTAGAAGCGATAGCTTCTTCTACATACTTCTTAACAAGTGCATCGTTGGCATCGCCAAGCTTAACTGTATGACCATTAGCTAAAGCCTTGTTCTTGATGTACTCGTTTTTAGCATAAGTGGTATTAGAATCTCTAGATGAGATATTGTCATCGATGATTGTATCCTTACGAGAATTGTAAGAGCTGGTAGCATTTGTACCATAATCGATGTAGTTGATGTAGTTATGGGTCTTGAACTTACCACTATCATCTCTCTCAGTAGCTGTATTCACATCCAAGGTCAAGTAATCTCTCATATCAGTTGAAGTGAAAGGATTCTTAATGACTGACATGAAGTGAACACCTTCGTAAGATGATGAAACACGTGTTACGAGAATAGGAGTTGAAGTTCCGACACCGGTCTTGGTCTTATCGTCGAAGACAATCTTGCAATCAGTCTCAGTCAAAGTGACGGGAGAAACTGAAGGAACGCCGTTCTTGACAGTTTCCTTCAAGACCTTAATCTTTCCGTTGACCTTAGCGAGGCTTGCATCGCTCAAAGATTTGTTGTTGCTGTTGTTATAAGCCAAAGTCAATTGTTCGACAACATCCTTAGCATCATCCAAGCTGATGTTGTACTTGTTGACAAGGGATTGAGCTTGTTCATCAGCAGAAGAGCCTAAGCTTGTAGGATTCTCGACATAGATGAGTCCAAGTCCATGATAGTTGTAGTTGTTAGAGAACAAAATATTTCTCGGATAGTTCTTTGAGTTTCCATTAACTACTTCGACTCTATTGTCGAAAGCAGAAGTGGCATCGCTCATCTTGCCCATGACCAAAGTTTCGAGGTAAGAAGAACCATAGACATCATAGTCGATAGAATCAGTTTCATTGGTGAGCAATGATCTTGCCATAGAACCATCGGTAGTGTTGCTTGAAGGAAGAAGTCCTTCTTGAGCATTCTTGTTGACAGTAGAGCTGGTATCAAAAAGTATATCCCAAGCATAGGTTCCAAAACGGAATTCATTAACCAAAGTGGTTCCACCAATCTTGTTCATCAATCCTGTGTCACCATAGTTTGAAGCAGATCCAGTGTCATCAGACTTTTCAAGAGCGATTTGTCCATAGCTGAGGTTGTTTGAATAACCATCATCATTACTTCCAGAAACACCCAATTGTTGAACGATTTCAGAAAGCTTCTTAGCCTGGTCTTCTGTTACTTCACTACGGAACTTATCCGAACCATCAACTTTTACCAGGATGTGACGCATATGGTATGGATAGTTCTCACCGATATATTGGTCGAGAGGTGAAGAAGCGGTCAAAGAAGAACTGGAGTTGAAATAAGCGGCATAATCTCCATTTTTATCACTGGCATCAGCAGAGATAAACTCTTCATCCTTAAATCTATCATCGAGATTGCTTTTTTGTTGGTCGAGATAAAGCTTATTTCTATATTGCTCTTCAGTGTCTACACCAGCAGACTCCAAAAGCTTTTCCTTCTCTTCCTTGACAGATGTCTTGTTAGAAGTTGCGTTGGATTCAGCTTTTTCTTCATAATCAGTCTTGTACTTAGCATTTACTGCTGCTTCCATAGAAGCGGTACGAGGCTCAGCCATTTGAATATAAATGTTGTTTAAAACATCATACAAAGCAGAAGCGGACTTTGATGTTCCACCATAGGCTGCATATACATCATTAAGAGAGATGGTCTTTCCATCAATCGTAATCATGTTATCTAGTTGCTTTGAAAAGTGGCCAGTGCATGAAGTCAATTCTAAAAGTGTGGCCAAAGTGAGGAATAGATAACTTTTTTTCATATCAAAAAAATACCTCCTGGTAATTTTGTGCTTGTCTATTCTAAAACCGACCTTTGATATATACAAGATTGAATATTTAAAACCATAAATTAAACCTCTAGTAGCCTCTCGGTTTCTTAAATGTTAATTTTTTCTTAATTTTATCGACCAATGTGTATATAATCAACGTCGTTATGAGTAATGCAAAAGTAAAAATCACACCTGAGATCATCGCAGTAGCATCTCAAAAAGGCGGTGTAGCTAAGACTACAACCGCTGTAAATTTAGCCTCTTGCCTAGCGGATTATGGCAAGAAAGTTTTATTGATAGACTTAGATCCACAAGGACATTGTGGTAGAGCTACTGGATTCGACCCCGAATTATTGAAAAGAACATCCTACGATTTGTTTTTTCATCCACAGGATCCAAAGAAATTGATAAGAAGAACATCATATAAGAATTTTGATTTAATAACTTCAAATTACAAGTTAGCTTCTCTCGAATTAGATATGCTGGCCAAAAAAATAACTCCAGATTACGGAGATTTAAAAGATACAGTCAAGATTCTTTCTGAAGGATATGAATATGTCTTAATAGACTGTCCTCCATCAGTTTCATATCTGACTATCAATGCTTTAGCTAGTTCAACTTCTGTGCTGATTCCTGTCCAATGCGAGTACTTCGCATTGGAAGCAGTCTCCAGAGTCATCTCAGCTATAGCAAATATTCAACATGGAATTAATCCTAAACTTGATATCCTTGGAATCCTATTGACTATGTACGATTCACGCTCGAGATTATCTACCGAGATTCTCACCGAAGCAAACGATCTATTCAAAGGAAAGGTGTTCGGAACACCCATTCCTAGAACGATATCGTTGTCCGAATGCCAATTGAAAGGAATTCCTATCAACCATCTAAGGCCAAACTCCAAAGGAACCTTAGCATATAAGGTCTTAGCTAGAGACGTGATGGAATACGTCAAAAGAAAAAAAGAAGAAGACAATCAATAAAAAAAGAGGCTCGACGGCCTCTTTTCTTTTGCATTTCTTTATTCGTGTATGAACATCGCATCACCGAACGAGAAGAACCTGTACTTCTCTTCGACTGCATGTTTATAGGCATTCAATACATGCTCTCTTCCAGCAAAAGAAGACACCAGCATGACTAGAGTAGATTTAGGAAGGTGAAAATTAGTAACAAATGCATCTACAGCCATCCATTTGAATCCAGGGTAGATAAATAATGCTGTATCGCCGCTCATACCTTTAAACTTACCATTATTTAGATGAGCTACTGTCTCTAATGTTCTTATAGAAGTAGTTCCAACTGCAATTATTCTTCTACCTTCTTCTTTAGCCTTATTCAATTTATCAGCGACTTCCTGGGACATAGTGAACCATTCAGAATGCATATGATGCTGACGAATGTCATCAGTCTTGACAGGTCTGAAAGTTCCTAATCCGACATGCAAAGTAACATCTAAAACTTCTATTCCCATGTTTTTGATCTTATCGAACAATTCTTCAGTGAAATGGAATCCGGCAGTAGGTGCTGCTGCGCTTCCTTCAACTTTAGCATAGACTGTTTGATATCTATCGTTAGGAGCTACTTGAGACTTAATATAAGGAGGAAGAGGCATCTTTCCAAGCTCATCTAACACTTCCATGAAGATTCCTTTATATTCAAATCTAAAATGTCTCAATCCTTCATCCAACACCTCAGTGCATATAGCTTTGAGTTTTCCTTCACCGAAATCGATAACAGTTCCAAGTTTTACAGCTTTGGCATTACCTACCAAGCATTCCCAAATATCAGCTCCTTCTTCTTTTAATTGTCTTAAAAGCAATACTTCAACCTTAGCCTTGGTCTCTTCTTTGATTCCAAACAATCTTGCAGGAATGACTTTGGTGTTGTTTCTAACAATTACATCGCCAGGTTTTAAATATTTCAATAAATTCTTAAAGTAAGGCTCATCGACCCACTCACCAGTATTTTTATCCAAGACCAATAACTTAGATTCATCTCTTTTTTTGGCTGGAGTCTGAGCTATCAATTCCTCAGGTAAATCGTAATCGTATTCTCTAAGATCATAGATGTTGTATCCAAATTCTTTAATAGCCTTCTCTACAGCCTCATCATCTTTAACTAAATTCTCGTGTGAGACAGTTCCTATATCTTTCTCTTCCATTTTAAAATCCTCTTTCATTTCCAAAATCTTTCATAACCTGATTCTTATAATCCAAGAATCTATCTTCTTCAATTGCTTTTCTCGCGCCTTCAACGATTCTAATAAGAAAACGAATGTTATGTATAGAGCAAAGCCTCAAGCCAAAACCTTCATCACATTTGATCAAATGATGGATATAAGCTCTAGAGAAATTGTTCTTACATGCATAGCAGTCACAACCTTCTTCGATAGGTCTTGTATCTTCGATATATCTAGCACTCTTTATATTCAATCTTCCATGACTGGTCATAAGTGCACCATGTCTTCCTAATCTTGTAGGTAAGACACAGTCGAACATATCGACACCTTTCATGATTCCATCGAGAATCATATCGATGGATCCCACGCCCATCAAATAACGAGGCTTCTCCCAAGGCAGATACTTCACCGCATATGAGACCATCTGATATTCAACTTCTCTAGGCTCTCCTATAGAAGTTCCACCGATGGAATATCCATCGAAAGGAAGACTCGCCAATTCCTGTGCACATCTATTTCTCAAGTCTTCAAAAGCACCACCTTGAACAATTCCAAATAGAGCCTGATCTTGTCTTGTGTGAGCTTTAAGACATCTTTTTGCCCATCTCAAAGTTCTTTCCATGGATTGCTCCATATATTCATGAGTTACGGGATAAGGCGCACATTCATCAAAGCACATCGCAATATCAGCTCCTATCTTTTGTTCTAGATCCATAACTGATTCAGGCGTGAAATGCAAAGTACTTCCATCTAAATGAGACTTAAATGTAATTCCTTCCTCCGTAATTCCTTTATTCTTAGCCAAACTCCAAACTTGAAATCCACCAGAATCAGTGAGCATAGGTCCATCATAATGCATGAACTTCTGAACTCCACCCATCTTTTCAACGAGATCTGCTCCAGGTCTCAACGATACGTGGTAGGTATTAGCTAAAATGACACCAGACCCACAAGCCTTGACTTCTTCAGGGCTTAAATACTTGACTGTCATCAAGGTTCCAACCGGCATGAACATAGGAAGCTTTACATCACCATGATTGGTATGCAGTATTCCTGTTCTTGCTTGACAATGTGCATCTTTATGTAATATCTCTAAACCAAAGCCTTGTGCACCCATAAATATCTCCTTACAAATAACCAAACACTAATTTTAAAACATTTTCATCTTCTTTTATACTAATTTAAAAAAGAACTATGTGCATAGTTTACTCTTATCGATTATACTAAAGTATTGGAAACGGAGGAAACGAGATGACTGATAAAGAAATCATCGAAGCCGAAGAGAAGAGAAAAGCCGAATTCAAAGGTAAGAATGTTGTATTCATGGATCACCCTTTGATTCAACACAAGATTTCAATCCTTAGAAACGAAACTACCGGAACCAATGAATTTAGAAAGTTGGTCGAAGAGATAGCTCGTTTGGAAGGATACGAGGCCTTGAGAGATTTACCTTTGGAATACGAGGAGACGAAGACTCCAATAACCACAACTTTGACTCCTTATATAGCTGGAAAGAAGCTCTGCCTTGTACCTATCCTTAGAGCAGGTCTAGGAATGGTCGAAGGATTGTTGAGCTTATGTCCTACAGCCAAAGTCGGATTCATCGGAATGTATCGTGATGAAGAGACAAAGATTCCTCATGAATACTATTGCAAGATTCCTTCACCAATCGAGCAAAGAACAATTGTTTGTCTAGATCCTATGCTTGCAACAGGTGGAAGTGCATGTGATGCCATCGAAGACATCAAGAAACGTGGTGGAAAGAAAATAAAGTTCCTTTGCATCATCGCAGCACCTGAAGGATTGAGAAGAGTAACTAAAGAGCATCCTGATGTGACATTCTATGTCGGACATCTCGATGAGAAGCTCAACGATACCGCCTACATCGTCCCAGGTTTAGGAGATGCAGGTGATAGAATCTACGGAACTAAGTAGTTAAACAAAAATAAAATAAAATGTCTGGATAGCATCCAGGCATTTTTTAAAATTTAACTATTTTAAACTTGTAAGCCCTTTTACAAAATTAATGCGATATCGATAAAAATTTTTTCTATTTTATTTGATTAATTTTTCTTGCTTTGGTTTAAACTTATAGGCGTCGAAGGTAATTCGATAGAGCAAAAAGGAAAAGCAAAAGGAATTAGGCAACGAAATTCGTATGCAATTCGTTGTCCTTTGTTTTTAAAGGGAATTGAGGAAAGTCGTATGTTACTTCGGAAATTCCCAACATACTCCGGAGTGGGTAAAGTCGTGTGTTAAAAAAAGAGGTTAGGAATGCCTCTTTTTTTTACGTTTCAATCTTAATTCTATAAATAAAAAAACGAAGAATTAATATTCTTCGTTTTTTATTGCATTCTTATTCGATTGAGATTGTTTTAAACTACTTTTTTTCTATATTAACAGTGATTTCAAGTTTTTTATTATCTAAAGCAGTTTTAAGATGATTTAATCCTGTTATATATGAATCAACTTTATTAGAATCTTCCAAATCAGATGGATTTTTACCGCCAAAATAACTTCCCCAAGCTAATTCTCCATTATAAGTTATTACATTACTACTTTGAGAAGCTGTTACACCACTACTTGCAGTAAATCCAGACTTGCTAATTGTTCCAATTGTTGTTTCAGAAGGAAATTTGATGTATTCTTTTTCAGTATCGTTTATATTCAATGTTTTAATATTAGTAAAGCTAAATTTTATATCGAAACTTTGATCACCTAAAGATGTGAAGTTGAATGCCGCACTACTACCCTCTTTAGCAGTAAACGTTAATTTGAAATTAAAATCCAATGCTTCTTCGGATACACCTCCAGAACAACTTATGTATGTTCCTTTTTTGTTAGGTCCTAATTTGATTATTGAATCGGAAAAAGCAGTAACATAAAATCTATGATCCTCAACATCAGCAACAGTGACATCCACATTAGAAGTAGCATTAGTGTTTTGAGCAGCAATTACCCAAGAAGAGAAACCAACACTAGCAGCAGTTAGACAACCCAAAGCTAAGATGGAAGCTAAAATTATTTTATTATTTCTTACTTTCTTCTTCATAGTGTTTATTTATCTATTTCTAATAAACAAAAGTAGCAGTTAACTTTAAGGTGCCTGCTGCTGTTAAAGCTGTTCTCATTGCTTGAAGCTCTTGCAAAGCTTTTTGATAGTATTCACGCAAGCCCTCTGTAGGTTCATTTTTTTTGTAGAAAACACTAGGAGCTTTTCCATCAAAATAAGAACCCCAAGCGAAAGAAAATGTTTTATCAGGATTATCAGGTGTATCATTTATATCATAAATCTTTCCACCTGCAGGATAAGAAGTTGGTAAAGTGACATCAAATTCTTTTTTTGCTAATGTTATATAATTCCAAGGTAATCCTGTTTCACCTCTCACTCCAACCTTATCTTCATCTTTAGTTACCGAATTTTTATCTTCTGCTACATCTTTTTGAAGCGCAAAAGCAATCTTTAAATCTGTTTTACCAGTGAGTGATTCATTATAAAATGCTTCTCCAACAACGATGTTCAAATCTTTTATTTTTATACTCCAATCAGGCGTAACAGTTTTTTTAATAGGTAAATCAGGATTTGGATTTGGATTTTCAGCATCTTCAGCAACAGTAATTCCATTGTCATTATCATCTAGTTTAAAAGTTAGCTCTACTGATTTATCTTCGGCTGTATCAACATCAATATTAACTTGACCATCACCAGAGGTCTTGGTTGTACCGATAACCCAAGTAGCAAAACCAGTTGTCAATAATGCGACAGAAGCAAAAGCTAACGAACCACCTAACAACCACTTACGTCTAGACTTTGATTTCAATTCTTTACGCATAGATAAAAAATCCTTTCTTTTATGTTTTATCCCTTTAATAAAAAATAACAATAGTTTAAATCTTCAATATTATAAGTAATGATATTTACTATGTAAAGCCTTGTGTAAAAATAATTGGTTTTTTTCTTTTTTAAACAAAAGGAGTAAATATTTACTAATCCTAATATATTTAACTTGAATATTAATAATTTTTATTTAAATTATTCTTCAAATCTTCTATTCGTTTCTTTATCTTCTATTTTTCTTTATCATTTTCAAAATTATTTATGTTTTCTTTCTTCTTCTTTTCATCCATAACCATATAGATAATCTTGCCTACTTCAAATATACAAATTGCAGCACAGGGTAGAATGATCAATACGACCATTTCAACCTTAGAAATAATAAAGAAATAAATATATCCGAACAAAATCCTTCGACGTAAACTTATATTAAGTAACTACTTTAATCACCACTCATAATCTTCATCAAATTTAGTCTTTATATCAAAGTCAAATTTTATAGAGATAGAATCTAAATCAAAATAAGGTTTAACTTTTTTCTTTAAACTATTTAAGAAAGGAGTTATTACATCGTCATAACTTCTAATTCTTATTTCTTCAACTATGTCTTTTAAGAATTCATCTCTACCTCTCAAATCAGTAGGAGCTTCAGAATAGCAATATAAAACTCCTTTAAAATATAAAGTGTTATTAGATAAGAATGTCTTTGCTCTATTTAAAGAGAAGTCATCATACCTTCCATGGTAATGAATCTTATAAACAATACTTTTTCCTTTATAAAAATCATAATATCCTTGATATCCACTAAAATCTTCTATTGAAGAAATAATGTATTCAATTATCCCTTCTTTAGATGTATCGAAGATAGAATTTGGCTTTTTTTCATAATTATAATTTGGAAGATCATAATGCTTAGCTAATAAAGATTTTGCTTTCTTTAAAGAATCTACTGCATTATCATCGTTTGAACTTATGATAAGACCTATGGCTAGACAAAGGTCTTCACTAGAGACGATCTTAGCCCCTTCCTCTTCTATCAATTCAGAATTAATCAAATAATAATAAGCAATGAAATAAGCAATGATTTCATTGCCTTTGATAAAGGGTTTCTTCTTGATGATGTTATACATAGTTTTCACTATGTATGAAACACTATCATATTCATCAAATTTTATTTCATCTTCATCATCTCCAAGTGCTGAATTAATTCCATATAAGATATCTAACAATAATGAATAATCCCTTATGACACCGAAACCATCACCAAAATCGTATATATCTTTAATTAAGCTTATTAAAAATTGCAAACTTTCTGTAGAGATAAAGCTATAGTCACCATTAGAGTTCTTCTCATTTCCAGCATCATAGTATTTATAAAAAGAATCGATTACATCTTCCTGTTCTTTTACGATAGATCTCAATTCATTGAATGTTTTTTTCTCTTCATCAATTTTGTGCTTGATATATTCATTAAATATTAACCCATTATTCAAAGCGGATTCATATAATTTGAATGCTATCTTATAGTCATAATCAAAAATAAATATAACTACAACATCCAAAGAATAATAAGTTTTATCCGAGCAAGAAATAACATTAGTGTCTGTATAAATCTTGCTACCAGCACTAACGTTCAAAGGGTCTTTTATCTTTTCGACTTCGCAATTCAGCAGCTTTGCAATATCAGTCAAATTCATAAAACCACGCTTTTTATCGACCAATATCTGATATCCATCAATAGTTATAAATTTATAATCCATAGGAGAGCTCTCTTTTAAAAATTATAAGGCATATATAATTCTTATAAAAGCAACATTTTTAAATATGTCTTTTTTTTATAATCTTAATTTCATTAATGTTATAAGTAATAACATCAATTGTGTAATCAGTATTATCCCAAAGCTCTATATTGCATGGTTAATTTTATTTTCTTCTAAGATATATAAAAGTATTAAAGCAGCAATTCTTTTGTTTCCATCTATAAAAGAATGATTATTTACTAACAAATAACTTACTCTTGATGCTTTATCTATTATGGAAGAATAAAATTCTTTACCATCAAATGATTGCAACGGAGAATAAATACAAGATTCCAAACCACCCTCATCTCTTAGTCCAAAAGAACCACCAGTTTTTCTAATAAGCTTTTCTTGGAATCCTATTATTTGTTCTTTTGTAATCCAAATCATTTAGCTAATTCCTTAAAAGCATCTATGTGTTTATCTATAATTTTATCAGCGATTGAATTGGCTTCATCATTAGGTAAACAATTAATACTTCTTTTAATCTCAAAAGGAATTTTCTGCTCTCTAATAGTTTGCCTTATAAAAAGATTTATGTCTGTATTAAAACTCATGCCAAAATCAAAAAAAAAAAAACTATCAGCTTCCTTTTTTATATTTTTATCCAATCTAATAGTTACATTAACAGTTTCCATATTAACTCACCTCTATGAGAGTATATTAGATATGCAATTGCCTTGCTAATGCTTTGTAATTGCAGTAGAAGAATTATTAGCAAATAAATGACTTTACTTTAAGTATGGATAAATATAATCTTGAGTAAATTTGAGAAAAGCTTATCGGAGATCAAGTCAACTACCTATCTTCCAATCAAAAGACTAGCACCGGACTTGTTCAAAGCTCTATCTAAAAATCAATAGCGGAGATGTAAACAAAAAGGCTGTTTAAAAACCTTCAGCCAAAGAGGATTTGAAAACAGCTCCTTTTTATTTATATTTAAGAAACGTCTCCACTATCATGATCTACAATTTCTTTATCAATTTTCTGTGATTAACTTTTAATAATTCTTCGGATCAATAATTAGTAGTTTATCAGTCTCGTAACCTGCAACTCCTATAGGATAGCCTCTTTCCCACAAAGCTCAACATCACAATATTTGCCATCTGGGGATACAAAGATAACAACTCCGATAAGTCCAGCTTTATAGCCTTCACTTTCTACTAATGTTTTAACTCTATCGTTTTCTTTTATCATTCCATTGTTTTTCCTTCCCTAATAAATAGTTCTAGCTTCTTTATAAGGGATCACCTTCTTCACTCAAGGCATAATATCAGTAGTGTTCAGATGGATTAAGAATGACTGCAAAGGAAAAATAGATACTATGATAAATTTAATTCAGCACTGCGTGGGAAGAGTGGATTAGATTGACGAAATAGGAAGAAGCAAAGTACCATCATTAAGCATCGATATCTTATCGGCTGTGCAGACAATTGCGTTTTTCCCATGTACAAATTTAGAATTTATGAGATTCTTAAATTCTTTAGTATCCGAAGCATTAAAGTTTTGCCCAGCTTTTATCTCTACACATGAGATCTTTCCTTCTCTCACTAAAATCATATCTACTTCATTTTGCTCAGAATCTCTATAGTAATAGAGAGTCTGCATAATCCCTTCATTCATAAAAGACTTTCTTATCTCATTAAAGACAAATGTCTCAAAGAATCTTCCCTTGAGGAAACTGTTTTGCAAAGTCTTAGCATCAGTTATTCCACATAGATAAGCAGCCAATCCTGTATCAAAGAAATACATCTTTGGTCTTTTTACCACTCTCTTTACTATTGATTCCTCATTGTATGGCTCTACTAAATAAATGATTGCTGTCTTTATTAGAACCGAAGTCCAGCTTTTTATAGTGTTTATTGAAACGCCTATATTCTTGGCATAGTTATCATAAACCAATTCTTCACCTGTGTTTGAAGCTAAAAGTTTTAAGAAATTCAAGAATTTAAATTCATCATTTATATTTATTAAGTCTCTAAGATCCTTTCCTAAATAAGTGGTTATATAAGATGAATAGAACACAGAAGTATTTATAGAAGGATCAGCATAGAGAACAGGAAAGAAACCTTTGACAATATATTCAAAAGCTTGAGATTCCTTCAATGTATATCTAAGGCTTCTTTGAGAATCTTTAGCAAGATTAACTTCGAAGGGAGAATTATCCTTCCCTAAAATCTCATTTATTGAAAGATTATTCATATCTAGAATAGCTACCCTTCCGGAGAGAGACTCTTCAGCTCTATCTAACAAGTCTTTTCGTTGGGATCCGGACAATATATACATGCCATTGCTTTCCATATTCCCTCTCTTTAATCTAGATTCATTTACTATTCTTTCTATCTCAACAAATAGTTCTGGCGCCTTTTGTGCCTCATCTATAATCAATGGAGAAGGATGAAGATCCAAGAAGCTTCTAGGGTCTTTTCTTGCAAAAGCCAAGTTAAATGAGTCATCAAGTGAAATATAATTAAAACCTTTGGAGTTAAAAGAATTGAATAATTCAGTTGATTTACCAATTTGCCTTGGCCCTGTAAGTAAAGTTATTGGAAAATGCTTAACACTATCAATAATAGTTTTAGTTATAAATCTAGGAATCATCATTAGTAATCTCCTCTGTAATTTCTGCAGTGGTACTGCATTTTTTACAATTTCATTTTATATCATTTATGTGAGCGAATCAATAATAATAGGTCACTAAAGTTATAAAGACATGAGCTTTAAAAACTATTTTTGCTTTCACATCAATACTACTTTATATTTCCCATTTTTTAATTAATACTTTCCAAACCAATAGGACTATATAGAGTTCTTTCTGGGTCTTCCACGCTTTCTTTTGGCCGGCTGCTCCTTTTCGACTATTCCAAGGGTCGGAAAGGAGCTTTTTCGTTGACAGGTTCACCCTGATTTTGAAAACAGCTCCTTTTTATTTATATTTGAGATACGTCGCCATTTTTGTATTCTACAATTTCTTTATTGCCATTTATTTCAACCTTAATAGATGAATTAAAAGTAATTGAAATTACTTTACCAATAGTACCTTGAGGTATGTTTCCTTTTGCTACTAAGGTCTTAACATTATCCCCAACATTAACAAAATACTTAAGATATTGTTTAATCTCATCAACAATTCTGTAATTCTTTCCAAATATATCGTATACAATTTTTTCGAATTCTTGAGAATCTTTTATGAAATTATTTTGATCTTCAATTGTTTTAAAACCAACATATTCAAAAGTTATCTCATTATCTAGATATTGACTATCATACTCATTTGATAATTTGTCCGCTAAATCTATTAGATGTTTATCAATCTCTTCCCCATCGGGAAAGTCATTTGAATAGACGAAATCTTTTTTTGAATCATCCTCATACCAGATAGGTAATGATTTATAATAAAACATTAATTTAATAAGTTTTCATTTATTTTTTCCTTTGTAATGTTCTCACTAACAGGGTATGCAGTTACTATATAACCATTTGCCCCTACTGCAATCAATAGATTAAATGTTCGTCTTCGTATTTTCTAATTCCTTCTTAGTTGAGCAGTCTTATAACACCGTGATTGAATCATATGAAAACTCAGTTATAACAAGCTCAGTCAGATTCATAAGTAGATTTGAGAAAAGCTTATCGAAGATCAAGTCAAACTCCTATCTTCCAATCAAAAGACTAGCACCGGACTTATTCAAAGCACTATCTAAAGAATCAATAGCGAAGATGTAAACAAAAAGCCAGCTCTTAACATGTACAACAAGGGCTGGTTTTTATGTTATTTCTTGAATAATTCAGAATGTGTTCCTAAACGATAAAGCATCAAAATTAATGCGTTATTATCAATTTCATAAATAAGTAACCAATCAGGCTCTATATGGCATTCACGAGTTCCTTTATAACTACCAAACAGGTCATGGTCTTTGAATTTTGTGTCTAATTTCTCCCCCGTTGGCTAATATGTTGATTACTTCAAATAATTTATCTAAATCCTTTCCTTTCTTTTTGGCAAGTTTCAAGTCTTTTTTTGAATTGATTAGCTAATTGAATGCTACACTTCATTTATTCAAAGCATCTTTCAAGGCTTCCATACTTGTATATTTAGGTGCTTTAGGATTAGAAAGAAGTTCTTTTCCTTCTTTAATAGCTTTAGCAGTTATTTCGTTAGGTACATCGAGCTTTAATTCAAAAGGAATGCCATTTTCACGAATAACTGTTCTTAAAAACATATTAACAGCAGTTGTCAAACTAAGGCCTAATTCATTAAAAATAGCCTCAGCTTGATCTTTTACAGCTTTATCAGTTCTGATATTTAAATTAGTTGTAGACATCTTTAATACCTCCACAATTATTATTTTATATTATTTTCGTTTATTGTCAACATATCTGCCGAATTTTTATATTATAAAATCATCATTTGCTAATTAAAAATTGTAAGTGAGATGTAGTAATATCTGATTTATTAAGGAACATAAAGACTTCATTAAGCTAAATGTAAATTGATTCCAGTACTTAAAAGTTTAGTTATATGGAACTAGCTTTTATCTGTTTTGTTATCCAAACCAGCCCAACTTTCTAACTTCAAAAAATGACCCCTACCGCTTAAGACAAGGGCCTCAAAATAAGATACTTTCAAAAAATCCCTTTGAATTTTAAAACAAAAAAAGCGATCAATTTTCTTGACCGCTTATCCTAATAAAACCCCGATAAATCGAGAATTCTTATTTTGACCGATTCTCCTATTTTTTTAGAAGTACGGATTTGTAGCTAATGGTGAACGAATGCTATGAGATTATTGGGAGAAAGCGCCCATTCCAGCGTTCTTTTATCGTTAGTGACTTTGTAATAGATAGTCAAAGTGCACTTGCCGTTTGGGTCGGAATCAAGGATGGCTTTTGCGACGAAGGCATCTACAATCGTCCTCTTCTCCTCCAAGGTGGTAGGCCTCTTGTTGGAGTACTGTCTAAGGCAGAAGGCGATGTCCTCTTTGGATAGGACGACGTGCTTCAATTCCTCATCGCCGATAAGCTCGGTGAGCTTCTCCTTTTCCTTCTCAAGCTCTTCGAGGCGTTCCTTAGTAGCCTTGGTGAAGATGCCCATCTCCAAAGCCTTCATGATGTTCCCAATCTTGGACTCAGTATTGGACAGCTCCTTCTTCTTGCTCGCCAAAAGAGGGTTCTCCTTCATCTGGTAGTTGAATAGAAGCTGAGAAAGATTATCGACCACGTCCTTCTCTTTGAGAAACTTAATGACAGAAAGGACAACGATGTCCTCCATTTGCTGTTTTGGAATCACCTTGCAGTCGCAGGTCTTGAACCCGTTCTTCTTCTGGTTGTTGCACTTGTAATAACGATACTTGAAGACGTTGCCCTTCTCATCGATGACAGTCTTGCCGGATTCACCGCACATCCTGGAGCCGCACTTAGCGCAGAATAGCTTCCCTGAGAGAATATATGGTTCATCGGATGAGATCGATTTGTTGTTCCTCTTGTTTCGGATGAGGATCTGCTGAACGGCGTCGAAGGTATCCTTGTCGATTATCGCAGGAATTCCTCCCTTGACGAGGATGTCGGAGCATGTATATTCCCCAATGTACTTCCTAGAGCTGAGCATCCTTCTGATTCCAGAAAATCCCAAAGGCTTCCCATTCTTCCTTCTCACGCCCGACTGGTCAAGCTTCTTTATCAGCATCTTGATGGTGTAATGATGATTGAGATAGAGGTCGTAGATTCCCTTGACAATAGGAGCTTCGTTCTCATCGATAACGTATTTGTCGTTGATAATCTTGTAGCCGAAAATGAGCGAGCCACCGTTGTACTCGCACTTCAAAGCGTTGTTTGTCATTCCTCTTTTAACTTTCTCCGATAAATCTAGCGAATAGTATTCGGCCATCCCTTCCAAAACGGACTCCAAAATTACGGATTCCGCTCCATCACCCAAAATCTCGGTTGACGAAACGACCTTCACCCCGTTCTTCTTCAGCATCGTCTTGTACTTGATGGAGTCGGCCCTGTTTCTAGCGAAGCAATCCAACTTCCACACCAAAACGACGTCGAACTCTTTGAGTCGACTTTCACGAATCATCTTTTGGAACTGCTCTCGGTTATCAGTTTTAGCCGAAACAGCCCTGTCTATGTACTCTTTGACGATCTCCATGTTGTGGGTCTCGGTGTACCTAGCACAGTCCCTCTTCTGCCCCTCTATCGATTCCTCGTGCTGCTTGTCGCACGAAAAACGAGCATAGAGGGCAACTCTAATCTTCTTCTCTTCTTCCATTGTTTTATCCCTCCTTGTATGTTCCCTGCCATTACGTGCAGTGAGGGATAAGACCGAAGATGAGAGTTATTTCTTGATCTTCCAGTAGCCAGTCCTGTCCGAACCGACTCTCTCGATTATTTCTTTATTCGACAATTCCTTTATTATTATCGCCAAAGTTCTTGCCGGTATTCTGGATTCAGCCTGCAGGGTCTTGTTCGTCACAATTCCTCTTTCAATCAAAGAAACGACTTTTCTTTCGTTCTCGTTTAGCCCTTGGAGCTTGGAATCAACTTTTTCTATGCCATTATCTGTGCCATTTTCTATGTCATTTTGGCACAGATCGTCATTCGGTTCATTACCGCCAACGGACATCCCTTTTAATTGTCAATGGTCTCCAGATGGTATTCCTGCCCATACGATTCTGTCAATGCAAAAAATTAATCAATTGGCTTTTCTGGGCGATTTTCCTAGTATTTTCGCCTTTTCGACCGCCATTATGTTCGAATTTTCCTTATAGCATATACCTGCATGTTTTCATCCGACGGCGAATCTTTGGGCAAAGTTTTATATGCGCCATCACTTGCGACACTACTTACGACATTATCTGCGCCATTGCTTGCAACATTTTCTATGCCAGTCTTAGTGACACCTTAGTGCCATACCATGTCGGATTGGCTATCATGTCTACTTTCAAATTAATATCATGTCTACTGTCATGTCCATCATGTCTACTTTGCTCATTTAGTGTTAGTTTTTTTGGCAGCCGCTATGTACTTTATTTTTCTGGATTTGGCTCCAGCTGTCGCTTCCAGCGTTCCGGATTCAAGCATAGGCTTTAGAATTTTTGACGTCAGATAAGTCCTGCTTTTGATTCCTATATGATTCTGTATTTCTTCCCTTGAGCGTGCAACGTCTTTGCAGAAGGTCAATATCTCTTCATCGTACTTGCCGTTGAATACCACCTTGTTTTCCTTCTCGCCGAGCATATCGTATAGGGTGATAAGGAAGAAGTCGTGCTGATCGTCCAGCTCCGGTTCCTTGAAGTTCAGTTTCTTGTAGACATCATAAATCTTCCTAAGTCCGCTTCCGCTCCTTTCCATGAGGCCGGCGATCTCGAAGCAACGACATATGGTCTTGTTCCTACGTACAGACGGTATCGAGTCAAGGTTATACTCATCCGGCTTCTTCGGAAGGAGCCATCCGCCCGGAGAAGTGATGACAAGCCTATCCTTGAAGATGTCCACGTCGACCTGCGTGCCCTCGATCGAATAGTCCCTGTGGGCCAAGGCGTTTATCACGGCTTCCCTTAGGGCGACTTCAGGATATGAGAATGTATCCAGCCTGGAACCATCAGGGCGCTTGATGAATCCGCTTCGGCTGTTCCTGCTGACGAAATCCATTATGTTCGTGAAGACGTCGCATAGGCATCCCTTGAATTCCTTCTTGTCGATGCACTCGTCGACCCCTTTGTCGAAGCCGTTCCAAAGCCTGCATGCGGCTAACGTTTCATCACTGTCATATCCATCCGAAAACATCCTCAGGCCTTCGGCTATCCTTCCGTCCTGCCCTACGACCTCCTTGCTTATGAGCATCTTCTCCGTCGGCCTCTCGCCGTCTTTCCTGTAGGACATGGCGAGCTTGGCGAATTTGGTGAAATTCTTCGATTCGTACTGAACGTTGAGCATCTGCCCGTCCATGCCTAGCTTCCTCTTGCCCATCGCTAGGATCTGGCTCACAGTCGCCTGGACCGTGGCGCCGTCCTCGCGAATGTAGACTTTCTCGGCGTAATCGCCAGCCCTGAAGATGACCATCTCGTTGAGGTAGTCTGTCCAGATGGAAAGGACGTATTTAGCTTCTCCTTTAATTTCTCCGCACGGAAAAACCGAAAAGGAAACCTGGATATGCGGGAAGATGTGTCGGTTAATAGTCCTCAAGACATTGTTCTTCGTCTTGTCGACCTCGCGACTGCTCAATCCGGAAACGTCTCCTTCATCGGAAACACCAACGAATATGTAGCCACCATAGGTATTTGCATAGCCGACAAGCGTCTTCGCCCATTTCTCGACCCTTTCCTCACGTTCGTCCAGCTCAACCTTGTATTCGCGGTCCTTGTTTTCGAAAAGGTCGGTGCCGATTATTTCCTCTATCTTTCCCATAGTATCTCCTCCAATAAATTTATTCTATATCATGTCTACTTCAAAGACAATATCATGTCCACTATCATGTCTACTGTCATGTCCACTTTTAATTGTGGCATAGAAGAGATGCGAGTTTAAAAGAGAGAAGATTTATGACCTTTGCGTAGCTAAAACAATAGATATAATCGCATTTTTCCTTTCCCATCTAGAATAAGAAGACAAATCTTGCCATCAATTCCGTCGAGTAATCATGTCCACTTTATCATGACCACTACTAGTCAACCTCTAGAGGATTTATTTCGACTGCATTGTACTGCTTATTTGCCCTTACCTGACAATTCCTTCTCAATATCGTCGATTGAAGGGAGCTTGTTCTTAACCTCGTCGGGCATGAGATTACCAAGATGGTATTCCGATATTCCAATAGGAGTGGTGACTGCCCCGACGGAGTATTTTGCCAAAACGTTGTCCTTGCTCTTGCAGATGAGGAGACCGATTGTCTTATCGTCCCCTTCCTTCTTCATGATTCCGTCGACGGCTGCTACATAAGTTGATAGCTGGCCCATGTCTTCGGGTTTGAACTCCCTCGTCTTCATCTCGATGACGACGAACCTATGGAGCTCGAAGTTGTAGAAAAGCATATCTATGAATTGCTCGGTCTTGCCAACGACCAAGCGATATTCCCTTCCTACGAATGAGAATCCCGTTCCGAGTTCTAGTAGGAATTTCTGAAGGTTGTCCATCAATGCGTCCTTGAGCTGCTTCTCGTTGTATGTCTCAGTAAGAGACAAGAAGTCGAACTGATATGGATCTTTTGTTGCTTCTTGCGCTAAATCGCTCCCTGGCTTAGGGAGAGTCAAGGAAAAATTGGAGACAGCTTTGCCTTCCCTTTCGTATAGATTGGTATCCAGGAAATTGAGCAGAGCCGCTCTTGACCAATTGTTCTCCATAGTCTTCTTCATAAAGAAAACAGCTCTATCCTTATCGTCGCCGCAGGCATCGATAATCGTCCTCAGATGGCCCCAAGGAAGGCCAAAAGGAATTTCTGCCACAACTTGTGGCAAGTTTTCTAGACTCTTCTGAAACTTGTAGAATTTCCACATGTAACGGATGTTCGTCGGGCTGAAAGACTGTGCCTCAGGAATCTTCTCTTTTAGGTCAGAACTTATCTTCTCGTAGGCATGTGCCTTGAATCTCATCTTGGGAAGAATCCCATCTAGCTTCTCGCCGATCCTCCAATAGAATTTGAGCATCTCGGAATTGACGTGCATAGCAGCCTTGATTTGGCTTTTCTTAAAATCTTTGGCGACTTCCTCGACGAAATCCTTATATTCTTTGCTTACCAATTCATCCATGTTGTTTTCTCCCTTTTAATTGCTTTTGAGCATTATTTGCCTTGGTTGGACTTGACCATCCTCAGATATTGGTCAAGAACCATCTTGTCCACGATAGCCTTCAGTCTCTCATATCCGACGGAGCCTTCCTTGAAGATGTTGTCGGTGAACTCCTTTATCTGGGCTTCTTTATCGACATTCACTCCGCTGAAAAGCTTTCCTTCCATAGAGGAGCATCTGCCAAAGAGCCAATCCAGTGAGAAATTGAAGTAATCCGCGTATCCGAGGAGGATCTTCTTCGGAGGAAAGTTGATGTCAGACTCGTATTTGAACACGGCATTCTGCGCACATCCCAATATCTTTCCCAGCTTAGCCTGAGATAGGTGCGCTCCCTCTCTAAGATCCCTAAGTTTCTGTCCGATGGTCTTTTCCATATCTATGCCCCTCCTTATTCATTGAATATAGTATAAAGTATCAAAAGCACTAAAAGCAATACTAAAAAGCACTCAAATATGATATAATGGTGGTAAGTTAAGGAGACTATACGATACAAGAAAACGAGATCAAGAAATACGAGATGTTCCGACTAGGGCCAGACCCCTACTTCATAGGATACACAGCTATATTGCTGATACCTGAGATCATCGCCTTATCCATCGTCGGGTTCAGCAACGATTCTATCTTTGGAAAACTGCCTTTTTGGCTTTTGACATGCATGGTTCTAACCATGCTCGCCTCTTTGGCGACCGGCATCGCCTACGTGAATCACAAAGCGGATGAATCAAAAACGAAAATAACCCCACTGCTCATCATAGCCGGGGTTATCGCTTTGGCTTATGTCGTCATCTCATCGATAGGCACAGCTCTATATAACACCACAATCATTCTACTTATATCTTTGCTAGTCGGATTTGTTGGATTAGCAATTATGTCTATTCAAAGAAAAAATTGGGTATCACTTTTCTTTTCGACTCTGTTCATCGTATTTGCGATGTTAAGTCTTCTTATTTGATTTCTCATATTTTTTTCGATTCGTCCATGTTGTAATGCAATAACGCAATATGCCGTTTTCTTTATAAATAGCCAACTTTTTGCTATACTTTTTTAGCAATGGGGGGTTCATAATGGGGACGCTAATTCTAAGATTTGACAAATTTCTCAATCAAGGCTCGAATCGGTCTAGTGAGCTTTATGGCGACTCTCTAAGGAAGCAGTATTCGGTAATAGAGTCTAGGACCCCCCTTGAAAAAAGGGCTTCCAACTTTGAAGAATTCATCCGCATCTGCTTTCCTGAAACCCGAAGAAAGTATTATTTTTCACTTCCTAGCTTCAATCGAACACTAGTCGAAGACAAACAAGGCATCTATCAATATCTGAATAACGTAGTAATCCGCCCTGAGCTCACCGCAGGCGTGAAGGCTGTCCTGCCCGATGGTCAGAACATCTTATTGATTGGCGACATAGCGATAAATAAGAAAAACTCATCATGCTATTTCCGTGTGAAAGGTTTAGAGCTCGTCGATGCGAAGATACAGCCAATCAACGACGTAAGCAAAACAGCTAATGCCGATGTCCAGTTCGATTCCACTCATTCAAGTTGCCTTGATCCGGTTTTGACAATGGATTTTGTGGGTTCGCTGATTTCCTCCTGCTTCACAGTGGCCGATCCCAAAAAGACTAGGGGGCTTTTGAATAAATGGGAAGACTACCTGAAATTCAGAGAATATTACCTAGACGAGCAATCCGGCACATGCTTCAAATTGAACAGCTGTGGCCTTTTGAGGACGTATCTCATCAACAAAAGGCAGTATCTCCAAAACCCGGAGAGGTTCGATGAAAACCGTCTAGTGCTAAGCAACCAAGACAAAATAGGCGAGAATATTTTCCTAACCGATGAACACGCTACAAACTCGCAGTTCTTCCCTCTAGTTCAAATCACAATCGACAGGAATAAGAAGGCTTTCCTGGCGACTGGCAGGGAATATAAAGGAAAAATCCGCATAGAAGAGGAAGCTAAACTGAAGACGCTGACAAACGGAAACGTCTTCCTAGCAAAGGAAAACGTCACTACGGATCCTAAGCAGTATGAAAGGGTCAAGAGAGATGGACTTACTTTAGGGGAGCGCATCGGATTCAAAAGAAACGAGGTTCTTCCCGAAGAGCATATTGACCAGATAAAAGCCAATGCCGAATTGTCGATTCAGAAAGAAAAGAGAAAAATAGACGAGAAGTATGAGCTCAAGGTAAGGAAAGAGGTCAAAGCTCTAATCGATGAGGAAAGAGCAAAGCTATCCGAGGAACTTGAAAAAGAAGTTTCAAAGTATGATCGTGAACTTGCCGAAAGGATCGACCAAGACGTCGCCGAAAACAAGGACGCCAAAGTCAACGAAAGGTATCAAGCAGAATTAGCGACCATACGCAAGAAGAATCCAAAGCCCACGGTCTCCAGACTAAAAGGTGAAGACAACGACTCTTTCCTCAGAAGGCGTGATTCATCGGATAAAGAGCACGATGCGAAGATAAAAGAGCTGATCGACAAGATCAACATCAAGGCGCTATACCTCGAGAGGAATGACCGCCTCGTTAGCGACAGAAGAAGCCAGCTTTCTAAAGAACTCGATAGGAAAATACAGGAACTGACGAAGCAATCGACGGCTGAAAGAACACGTTTCTATGTCTCCAAAAAGACAGAGGAATTCAATTCCGCCAAAGAATCCATCGAGTCGCAGAGAGACAAGGACATAGCCACGGCTACGGAAGACGAGACCATTCTCCGCTTCACCGCCTATTTTGCCCTTGAGAACGAGCTTGATCCTAACAGCTTCGATAATGTCAGTGACAAGATTTCCTCATTCGGCTTCATCGGATACGACAACCGAGCAGAGAAGGCGATAATCGACAGAGAGAAGAATGCCTTGGACGCATTTATGAATGGATTCGTGAAAAATCCTTATCTTTCTACTTACCTCTTTTCACCTGAAAATCTACCCTCTGTCACATCTGAATACGAGGTCAAACGCTGGTACCTCGATTCCCTTAACGACTTGCAAAAGCAAGCAGTCCAAAAGGCGATGGCAAGCAACGGATTGTTCCTTCTTCAGGGACCTCCTGGAACTGGCAAAACTCAAGTCATAGCCGAGACCATCGCCCATCTCGTCAAAGAAGGCAAAAAGGTTCTCGTCTCAAGCGAGACTCACAAAGCAATCGACAATGTTTTCGACAGACTTCCCAAGATACCCGAAATCATCCCGGTCAGACTGATTCCTTCCACATCGCAGAAGAAGAGTGATTACGCTCCCGAAGCACTATTGGACAACTTCTATCGCAACGTCTACGACCAGATGGACAAGAGCGTCCTGAGTTTTGAGGACTTCGAGAAGACGAGAGACAGCTTCGAGGACGAGATGAATAAACTCAAGCTCCTCTATTCCAGAAACCAAAACATAAAGGACGAGATTGCCTCAACGGAAAAGAAGATTAATGAAAATAACGAAGAGATATCGAAGAAGAACGATGAGCTCTCAGACCTCAAAGACAAGGCCGAAGAAATCAAGGCGTATTCCGACATCCTCTCCCGCACGAGAAGGCACATAGACAAGAGCAACCTCGCCGAGGACTCCGACATAAACATCAATTACCTAGGCCACTACCTTTCCTCGATACAAGGGATATTTGACGACCCCTTATTGGTGAGCGGAGACCAAGAAAAGACACTTAAAATCATTTTGAATCTCACCGACCAGCAAATCGACGATGACATGCTTTCACTCGATTCAGACAAATCGTCGGCACTGCTTTCAAAAAATATCTCTATCCTAAAAGAAAAATTAAATGAATGCTACGAAAAGCTGGACGATGGCTTGCCTAAATATGAGGAAGAAGCCAAGGAACTCAGAAAAAAACTCAAGCAATTATTAAACGAGAGAAACTCTTCCAAGAAGCAAGTCAGTAACGAGCTGACCGCCATTTTCGACATAGATGCACTTCTTAAAAGGAGTGCACGTGAAATAAAGGATGCTGTCCATAGTTTCCAAGAAAAGATAGAAAAAGCAAAGAAAGACGTATTCCAGGAAATAGACACCGAGAACGCCAGTAAATCGAATGAAATCAATGCCATCGTCAAAGAAGAGGAAAGAATCAGGCTGGAAATTAAAGAAATAAAGGACGAAAACGCCGAGCTAAAGTCGGATGGCAGATATGCGGAATACGAAAGCAACAGTACGAAACTACAAATCTCTATAAGCGACTTCTTCAACCGCTTCAACATTCACAGCAACTATGACTCCGTGGACGAGGCTTTTGATCTCATCGAGCAGGCTTGGAAGGACCTTTCGGACAATTTCGAACAAAAGAAAGAAGAGAACCTAAAGAAAATCCCGATTTATAAGGACATCTCAGCCTACCTCAAGAATCCCGAAGTCATCGCACAAGACAAGAAGGAGTTCACCAAGCCCCTTTTCGAGCTCGCCAATGTCATAGGCATAACCTGCACAACCGATAGCCGAATCAGGCAAAGTAAGAACAAAGCGACCATGGAATACGGTCTCGATGATGTAAACATAAAAAGGCTTGGAATCGACGTCGTCATCATCGACGAAGTCTCCAAATGCAGCTTCCTAGACCTCCTCATCCCGATTCTCTACGGAAAGACCGTCATCCTCGTCGGCGACCACAGACAGCTTCCTCCTATGTATGACTTAGGCAAGCTCAGGGAGGACGCTTTCGAGTCGCTCGACCACGAAAGAATCACCTATGAGAAGAACCAAGAATACAAGGAGATGTACGAGGACTGCTTCTTCAAGAAGATCTTCGAGAAGATAGGCGACGACTACAAGATAATGCTAAGGCAGCAATACCGTTGCCACAGCCAGATAATGGATGTCTTCAACCACTTCTATTCCGGGCAGCTCCAAATCGGGTTCGACAGTCAAAACAAGAGGAAAGAGCACAACATCTCCCTTACAGCAAACGGAATCCCGACCATAGTCCCTGAGAAACACGTCTATTTCATCGACTGCAAGACCGGATACGAGAACAGAGCGGAGAACTCAACCTCGATAAGCAACAAGAGAGAAGCCGAGGTGGTCTGCTCCCTGATTTCCGACATCAACGACTACTTCGAAATCCATCATGGTATGGAGAAACTCAGCATGGGCGTCATCTGCACTTACGGCGACCAAGCCAGGCTTATCAAGAACAAGCTAAAAGGCTCTAAGCTCAGGGGATTCAGCCAATTGAACAACGAACGCATCATCGTGAGCACAGTAGACGATTTCCAAGGGGATGAAAGAGACATCATCTTCCTCTCCCTCGTCAGGAACCCAATCGACCCCACCAAATCCGATCCCGGATTCATCAACGCATACCAGCGTATCAACGTCGCCCTTTCGCGTGCCAGGAGGCTCCTCGTCATCGTCGGAAACAGGAAGTACGTGGAGTCCAGAGGCGTGATTAACCTTCCCGACATCAACGGTGACAAGCTGAAAGACAAGAAGCGTTGCAGGATATACGAGGAAATAATCGGCACAATCCGCCGTGAAGGAAAGCTTCTGAGCGACACAGACGTTATCGCCGAGAAAGGAGAAGACAGATAATGAAAAGATTCAAATTGGACATTAGCCTTCCCCTTCCGCTGATAAAGCTTAGCTATGACGTCACGCACACTGACGTCAAGAAGCCTAGCGGACTCGCCTACCTCTTCCTCGTCCTACTTCAAAGGAGTCCCGACAAGAACCAAACCCTAGAGGAAGTCTTCTCATCCGTAGGAATAAATGAGAACCTATACGGGATCTTCATCGAGGTGATAAACGACCTCATCGAGAAGAAAATCATCTATACCGCCGACTCTGGAGGAAAATTCGATTTCAATCCACGCAACTTCAGCAGATATACCTTAGGCGTGTTCCACTTCACCAAAGATGGGGAGTCCGTATTCAGAAAGAAGGTCATCCCTTCTCAAACGCCTATCACAGATAAGGTCGAAATTTTCTACGACGTGGCAAATAGCCGATTCTTAACTTCCGTTGACGACGAATGGAAGAAATGCATCAACAGCGCCCTCGATCCCGATTTCGTCTTAGGGTTCCCAATCGAAAAGGACGTAGAGGAATACCTGAACGGAAACAAAGGAACGGGCATAGGCATCAAAAAGGAAGAAGAAATCTCGAAGGTCGAGAAGCTTTCCTCAGAAGCCTGGTACAAGAAGGCGGATTGCTCCCTTGCCATAGACAACTGCTTCTCCTTCGACTTCGGCAACCAAAAAGAGAACTCGTTCATCAAAAAGAACTACAAAGCCGAACTCATCGAGAGAATCCTCGACATGAAGAAGAAATTCATGTTCAAGGTCTCTTATTCAGAAATCGATGGAAATGAATTTGCAAAGAACAACTTCACAAACTTCTTCTTCCCCGAGGACATGGAACGACTAATGAATGAGGAGTGCCTTGCTACCTTCTACTCAACGGGATATGAAGCCAGTGGGACTTATCGTTTCGACTGCCTCAAAGACAATGACAACGTCAAGTTCATAAAGCTTTATAAGAACGGAATGGCGAAATCATTCATTCCAGCCAGATTCAAGCTGGAAAGCGAGGAAATCGGCACCATCGGGATCAACCTCATCGGCGTGGCAGAAACGGACGCGGATTTAGTTAAAAAGCTCGTCGACAAATGCACCGAGGACGTCTCACATTCCTTCGAGGACATCAAGGAATTCACTTCGATATATTGCGCATTGGACGAATTTGGTGCCATCGAAGCAAGGCTACGCAAGGTTTTGGACGAGAAAGCAAGATACAACCTAGAGACCCTGAAGATCATAAAGGACCTATTCTCACAGCCTAAGCTTCAAGAAATTTACGCTAAGCTCGTCAGGGATAACTACATTGAACTCATAAGCGATGAACTCGACGACGATAACTACCAGGACCTTCTCAAGGATTCGAGATGGGTTATTTCCGGCAAATCTTTCGTGAAACAAAGCGAGGCTTTGCCAATAATCGCTAAAAAGCTGGACGATGTATCCAAGTTCAGCCTTTTCGAGGAACTTTCCTCAGACGGCTTCGAAGAATCGCTTGTACTCCAAGTAGCCAATCCAATACCAGAAGCCCTAAAAAAGAATTCATCTACATCGGATAGCCTCGATTCTGCCATAAAGCTTTTCCAATACTCGAAAGAGCTCAGAGACTTGCTGAAGATGAAGGATGGGTCTTTCGCATCTGATTTCGACGAAGAAACGCTCAGTCGCAACGAACTCTCGTCCAAGATAATCCAGTGCAACGCTTTGCTGAAACCAACCAAGGCTTTCAGAGAGATGAATACGTCGATATTCAACGGCATCGACCAAACGCTCAAAGAAGCCAACAGAGTCAACGACTTCATGAACAAAATCGCCTCGCTTAAGACGAATGAGATAACAATCGAGAACGTCAAAAGGAAGATTGTTAAAGGCGACTTCCAATCCGTCTTGCTAGGCTTGGTCGCCAGGCTTTCTTCTTTCCTCAATCCCGCTAACGAGAGAATCGACTTCATCGACCTTCTTCGCAGAGGCTACGAGCAAGGAGCTTTCGGCAAAGAGGATTGGGATCAGCTCAACAAGCTCAGGATAGCCAGAAACGACGTAGCCCACCCCGAAAGGGAAAGCAGAACCCAAATCACCGCTGACGACCTCAGGAAATGGTCGAGCATCGTTTTTAGGATAGTAAGCAAAGGAAAGGAGGGAACTGACAAATGAGCCATCAAGTCGTCATAAACTACGAAGGAATATCAATAAAGCTACAAGCGCAATGCGATTCGTTTATAAGCTCGCTCTGCCGAATCGATAAGGAGCTTGATTTCGTCCATAAGACGGCAAGCCAGTTTGAAAGCAAGCTAATAAAGGACTATGAGAAGCAACTCACTAACTCAAAGGCAACTTTGAAAAGGAAAATAGAAGCGTTCAAAGCTGAATTGGAGAGAGTGAAGGCATTAGGGAAGAGCTCCAACGTTTCTCTGCAATATGAGATCAATGCAAAAGCTAGCAGACTAGGAAAGCTAGCTAATGAACTCGCTGGTTCGAAACTAGATGTCATCCACTCCATGATAAGTAACGAATTCTCTACCGCTATTAAAGACATGGACAGGCGCCTTTCGAGTGGCGTAGACCATATCGAAGCGTTGGATTCCGATTTGCTTAGCAAGATCGATAGCATAGATGATGTGGCGCTCAAAGACCGTGCTTACCGACTTGCAATCAGCAAAAACAATAAAGGGCTTTCCTTCAGCGATTTATTGAAGAAAGCCAAAGAAAACCTATCGAATGACGAAAACGCTGCATTAAACAAGAACAAAGAAAGAATACTTTTCGATGCTAGGAACACCCTCAAGGAAAATGGAGTTTCGGAGAGTGTCATAAAGGATCTTTCAGAAGGGAATCTCACCGTCGACAAGCTCAACAAGATACACGAGACCGTTCAGAAAGAGGTTGTCGACGAGAAGGTTAGGAAACAGACGCTCAAGATCATCATCAAGGCTCTCAAAAGCAGAGGATTCGTCATCAACACGAAGGAAAACCTCAAGATCGACAGGGCAACAAACAAGGTGAAGCTTCTCGCTTTGAAGCCAGATGGAAGACAAGCTGAATTTGAGGTATCCCTGAACGGCAAGTTCATGTACCACTTCGACGGATACGAAGGACAGGCATGCCAGAAGGACATCAAGCCCTTCATGGATGATTTGGAAAACGTCTACGGGATCAAAGTCCTAAAGCAGGAAGTCATTTGGTCGAATCCTGACAAGATATCGACCCAGAAATATCAGAGAATGGATGTAAACAAAGGGAAAAACTAGGAGGAAACATAAATGTCATTAGAAAACGGATTTAGCAAGATAAGAAGAAATATCGGAATTAAGAAATGCGTCCTCATCGACGGAAACATCGGGGACGTCTATCTCGATTCAAGCAAGAAAATCCTCACGCTCAGGCAATACCTTGAAAAGATGCTCAAGGAGCTTGGGTACGAGGAAATCATCTACTGGGACAGGGTCGAAGGAGCCACTGGCAATCTCGACGCATTGGAAATCGTCGACAAGAAAGAAGTCAAAGGCGATGACTATGACCTAGGCGAGGATGAGGAGAAGGAAAGCCTCAAGGAAGATAACCAAGGTCTTTTCAAACAGCCTTCCGAAATCATGCCTATCGTCTTCAAAAACCTGAAAGATCCACATAGGAAGGTTGCCTTCATCCTCAATTGGAGCGAATACCTCTTCAACAACAACGGCTTGTCCGATGACGAGAGACAGCAACTTACTTTTTTGGGCAAGTCTCTTAAGGACAGAAAAGTCTCCTACCTAGATAACGAAGTCAACGAGAGCACGGTCATCATGATAGCCAACAAGGCTTCCTGCCTTCCACTTTCGTTCTACCAAGGCAATCCCGAAGTCGAGTTGGTCACTCTCCAAAAGCCTGACCGTCTTGAGAGGGAAAGTCTCATCAACACCATCGAAAGTTCGTTCAGCCTAAGGCTTCCAGCTGGATCGAGTTCTATTACCGAATCCCCTGATTTGCCTACCTACATCGATATGCTCGATGACTTCACCAATCGTGAGATCATCCAGCTTTCGAGGCTGTCGAGGAAAGAAAAAGGGATGACCTTCGACAAGCTCTTCTACCTCTTTAAGTATGGTGAAAAGGACAACCCTTGGGAGAAGCTTGACTTCAACCAAGTCAAAAAAATCAAGGAGATACTTTCCAAGAGGGTCATCGGTCAAGACGAGGCCATCGATAAGATAGAGAAAACTGTCGTCAAAGCTTATATGGGCTTAACAGGAATACACAAGTCATCTTCCCGTTCCATGCCTAAAGGTGTTTTCTTCTTCGTCGGTCCTACTGGCGTTGGTAAAACTGAGCTTTCTAAGGCTCTCGCCAAATTCTTGTTCGGCGACGAACAAGCTTGCATCCGTTTCGATATGTCCGAATATGCCCAGGAAAACAGCGATCAGAAGCTAATCGGAGCCGCTCCTGGATATGTTGGCTATGAGGAAGGCGGACAGTTGACCAATGCAATCAAGGAACATCCTTTCAGCGTCGTCCTCTTTGATGAGATCGAGAAAGCCTGCAAACCCAATCCTAGAATCCTCGATATCTTCTTGCAGATCCTTGAGGACGGAAGACTTACTGATTCCAAGGGCGAGACCGTTTATTTCTCTGACACCATCATCATCTTTACTTCTAACCTCGGAGCTGGCGAAGTCATGCCTTCCAGCGACAAGAAGGCAACGGCTGAAGAATTTATTAAGATCGTCAAGAACTACTTCAACAATGAGCTCAAGAGGCCTGAGCTTCTCGGAAGAATCGGCTACAACGCTGTTGTTCCTTTTAACTTCATCCAAGACCACGACTTCATGTACAACATCGCCAAATCCAAGATGAAACCTATACAGAAAGCAATAGAGGATAAGTTCAAGCTTTCATTGATCTTCGATGATGAAGTGCAAGGACTCAATTACATCCTAAGCTTCGTCGATTCCACAAAAGGCGGTAGAGACATACTCAATGCCATAAACGACCAACTATTGACCCCTTTAGCCATGTTCTTGTTCGAGAATAAGGAAGACCTCAGATCAATGAGAGGAAGTTCGGTTAAAGCCATTCTCGAAGAGAAGAAAGGATTCCGTTTTGAGTTCTCAGACTAGCTCTCCTATTAGATTCAACGTGGCCTACATAAAGCTATGCACTAATCTTGAAGGTCCCTATAAAAGGCTGTGCATATGGTTTCAGGGATGCAATATCCACTGCAAAGGATGCTGCAATCAAGCACTACTTCCACTTATTCCAAAGCACATTATTACTTTGGAAAAGCTTTTGGATGTCATTAAGGAAGCTAAAAGAGATTTTGATATCGAGGGAATAACCCTTACGGGAGGAGAGCCGACGCTTCAGACAGGGTTGGTAATTCTAAACAAAGAAGTAAGAAAACTAGGCTTAGGAATCATCATGTTCACCGGTCACTACAAAGAAGAACTTCCAAAAAATCTAGTATCTTCAGTTGACTTGCTCCTTGAAGGTCCTTATGACTTCACAAACCCAGAAAACAATCGCTTGTTGATTGGTTCCTTAAACAAGAAGATAACTCCTATCAGCAATCGATATACAAACGACTTAGACTACTACAAAACCAGCATCCACAAAGAGGAAGTCGAAGTAGATGATTACATATTCATAAATGGCAATTAGTAATTGTATCAAGCTTGATACAAAAGTTAATCGATTAAGTACAAAACAAGAATTTGAGTTATAGCTTTTACCTACTATGATATCTAATTGCATTAACAATTGACTCACTATTCCATGAAACAACTTCATTCGCAGCATTCTTAACAGTCCCGGATGTTCTTTCAGAAGCCCAGGGTTCAATTGCAATCATAGGTTTTCCCTATCTCTTTGCAATTTTAATCTCCATATTTATTGAATCGCTATATGTAGCATAAACACCAGCTAAAATTAAAACAACTGAGCAAGACTTCATTTGATTTTCGATTTTGTTTTCTAATTCGCTTTCATAATATAGTTTAGATCTAATAATCAAAGGATCATCTTCGGGAACGGAATAGTCTTTAAAATCAAAATACGGATAACTTTTCAATAGTTTAATTAAACTATCGTAGGCATTGCTGTATTTCCAAGAGTGACTAATAAATAAATTGTACATATTTTTCTCCTTTTAAATTTTATCTTTTAAAGATAATTCTTTGTAATATTGGCCTAATTTGGTGAGCTTACACGTTTTAGATTGCATCGCAGTTTCATACATGTTTGGTGCTTCAACGGGTGCCACCAATCCAGATTTGTAAAGCTCTAAAAGCAATCTAAATTTATCACAATTTTCTTTGTTGCAGTAAGGCTTTTGATGACGGTCTTTACTTTCTTCAAAATTGGTTGGTTCAAACGAAGGGTCGAGAGTTAAAACGCTTTCCGAATTAGAGAATAATTTCAATCCTTTTTTCAATTTGTTTCTCTCAATAAGTGGCGCATTACTTCTTAAAGAAATAAATGAATCGACATTTGATTTAAAAACAGGCCTTTGCTCCCAACAACCTAGTGCCTTGTCTATAAAAGCATAAATAGAGTTTAAGGGAGTGTAGCCAAATAAATCTGATGCCGTTCCACTTAATCCTTAGATAAACAGACCAGTAAATACACTATTTTTCCCTAAGCGTCCACCGCCAGCAGTTTCATTTGCCCTGCTTGCCGACATTATGATGACTCCATCAGAAAGAATGCTATCATCACCAATAATGCCAGAAGTTCAAACAATTCCAGAATAACAACAATCTAGTATAACTATTTTGCTCTTAGCCTTTGATCTATTAACAAATTTCATTATTTCAGGCATTGAAATTCCATAATCATCGGGTGCATAATCGTGTGACACAATGAAGCCATCATTATCGTCATTGACGCCATGACCGGAAAAATAGAGTAAGGCGATATCACTATCATATTTAAATAATTCGATGCTCAGCCACTACAAGGCAATGAGGAAGGAACTCGGCGCAGCAGACGCCAAGGACTATTAGAAAGGACTCAAGAAGTTAGGGCAAGGCATACAGGTAAGTCTCTAATCCAACGAAAAAAGCCATCAGATTTTGATGATCTGGTGGCTTTTGGCATTTATGGGGATGTGTGCTTAGCGAAGTTCGGCTGTTCGATCCGGAGCCGTCGCAAACGTCGGGAAGAGGCCGATTGAGGAGCCGCTGCCGTATTCCGAATCGATGCCTGAATCGATATGGAAAACCGCATTTTCCCGCATGCAGGGACCCGCCCCGTCGCCATAAACGGCGGCTTTTTATGGCCAGGGTAAGCGTTAAAGATATCCTCCTTTAAAATTCGAACTTCTGAACTGATAATCTA
>ERZ1024493.16-NODE-16-length-32409-cov-43.698924_pt1 | contig 32409 bp, 30 predicted proteins | sample MGYA00520796_ERZ1024493 | MGnify/ENA primary metagenome ERZ1024493 (study PRJEB33242, sample SAMEA3444320) | Homo sapiens | biome: Host associated; feature: Gastrointestinal tract; material: Stool | place: Uganda | collected 2011-01-01 ...
CTCCCTCTCGGGAAGTGCTTTGCTATTTAATCACCTTTGGGAAAACATATCAAGCGAAATTTTTGATTTGTATGTTGCAAGCGTTTTCACATTTTCAAATCAGCCAAAAAACTAAATATATTGAGTTTTTTATATTTTAAAACTTTTAAATTATTTTCTTAGGAATCTAAATATTTTTGCATAATAAAAACCAGCCTAATTAGGCTGGCTTTTATCATTTATTAAAGGAAGTAAAGAGCTAATTACTTAGCTTTCTTCTTTCCACCCTTCTTGGCAGGCTTTCTTCCACGGCGGGACAAAGCGGCAGCCTTCTTTTGGGCAGCTTCTTCAGCAACAATAGCTTGAGCGGCAGCAAGACGTGCTCCAGGAACACGGAAAGGTGAGCAGGAGACATAGTCGCAGCCAAACTTGTAGAAGTAAGCGATGGAAGCAGGATCTCCTCCAGTCTCACCACAGATTCCACAAAGGAGCTTAGGATTGCTGGCTTTACCTTCCTTGACGGAAAGTTCAATCAATCTTCCAACACCATCAGGATCCAATGTCTTGAAAGGATCGAAGTCGAGCAAGTTCTTGTCGAGATAAGAAGTGATGTAAGTAGAATAATCGTTACGAGAGAATCCATAGGTGAACTGAGTCAAATCGTTGGTTCCATAAGAGAAGTATGCAGCTTCCTTACCGATTTCACCAGCAGTGACAGAGGCACGAGGAGTCTCGATCATAGTTCCAACACGATACTTGAGCTTCTTATCAGAAGACTCGGCAATGATCTTGTCAGCAGTCTCAGTGATAAGTCCCTTGACGTAGTTGAATTCACGAACTTCAACAACCTGAGGAACCATCATAGAAGCGAGGATGTGTACAGGCTTGCCATGCTTCTTGGAGAGAGTCTCTTCAGCACGGAGAGCAGCCTTGATGACTGCGGTAGCCTGCATACGGCCGATTTCAGGATATACGACGTCCAAACGGCATCCACGAAGTCCCATCATAGGGTTGGACATATGAAGCTCATCGATTCTAGCTTGAATTTGTTCAACAGTCTTTCCAGTAGCTTCGCTTAAAGTCTTGATTTCTTCAGCCTTTCTAGGCAAGTACTCATCAAGAGGGGGATCGAGCAAACGAACATTGAGATTGAGTCCATCCAAAGCGAGATACATTTGGTAGAAATCTTCCTCTTGGAGAGGTTCGAGTTCATTCAAATACTTTTCACGCTCTTCGGTGGTGTTGGAAAGAATCATCTTTTGCATAGAGAGCAAACGTCCGGCATTACGGAACATGTGCTCAGTACGGCAAAGACCGATTCCATCAGCTCCAAACTTGACAGCATTAGCTGCATCGAGAGGAGTATCACCGTTGGCTTCGACTGACATCTTGCCCTTACGGACAGCATCAGACCACTTCATGATGGTTGCAAAGTCACCAGAAAGCTTAGCTTCCTCAGTAGGAATTGAACCTTCATAAACAGCACCTGTAGAACCATCGAGTGAGATAGTATCCTTTTCACCATAGACCTTACCATTAATAGTAAGAGTCTTGTTCTTTTCATCGACTTGAGCGGCACCGCAGCCAGTGACTGCACAACGTCCCATACCACGAGCGACGACAGCGGCGTGAGAAGTCATACCACCACGCATGGTGAGGACACCCTCAGAAGAAACCATACCCTCGAGATCTTCAGGGGCGGTCTCAGCACGGACGAGAATTACCTTCTCTCCTTGATCGTGACGAGCCTTGGCATCTTCAGAAGTGAAGGACAAGTGTCCAACAGCGGATCCAGGAGATGCAGGGTTACCAGTGGCGATAGGCTTGGAATTCTTCAAAGCCTCTTCGACAAAGGTGGGGTGGAGTAATTGATCCAAAGAACGAGCATCGATCTTGGTAAGAGCTTCTTCCTTGGTGCAAATCTTTTCCTTGGCGAGGTCGATAGCAATGTGCAAAGCAGCCTTAGCAGTTCTCTTAGCAGTACGAGTTTGGAGCATGAAGAGATGTCCATCTTGAACTGTGAACTCAAAGTCTTGCATATCCTTGTAGTGGTGCTCAAGCTTGTAAGCATCCTCTACGAGGTCCTTATAGACGTTAGGCATGATTTCCTTGAGCTTAGTGATAGGATCAGGTGTACGGATACCAGCAACGACATCCTCACCTTGAGCATTTTGCAAGAACTCAGCGGAAAGCTTCTTCTCACCAGTGGCAGGACTACGAGTGAATCCGACACCAGTTCCGGAAGTGGGTCCCATGTTACCGAAAGCCATTTGCATGACGGTAACAGCAGTTCCCCAATCTCCAGGGATGTTATTCAAACGACGGAAGAGGATAGCACGAGGGTTGTTCCATGAACGGAAGATAGCCTGAATAGCAGTCATAAGCTGTGCATGAGGATCTTCGGGGAAGTCAACTCCAAACTTTCCTTTGTAGTAAACCTTATACTTCTCGATAAGCTCTTTGAGCTCAGGAGCAGTTACTTCATAGTCGTTCTTGTAACCCTTCTTCTCCTTGATTTCATCGAGCATAGCATCCATGTCATCACGAGGAAGTCCCATAGCGATGTTGGTGAACATCAAGATAAAACGACGATAGCAGTCATAAGCGAAACGCTCATTGTTGCTCTCTTTAGCCAAAGCAGCGGCAGTCTTGTCATTCAAACCGAGGTTGAGGATGGTATCCATCATGCCAGGCATGGAGACACGAGCTCCGGAACGGACGGAGAGAAGCAAAGGCTTCTTCTCTGAACCGAGAGTTCTTCCTGTAATCTTCTCGAGTTGTTTGAGCTTGAGATCGATTTCCTTTGCTAAGCTAGCAGGGATAGACTCATGAGATCTATAATAAAGGTTGCATGCATCAGTATCGATGATGAATCCTTGTGGAATATGGATCTTGATAGCATCCATTTCTGCAAGTCCTGCACCTTTTCCTCCAAGGACATTCTTGCCCAATCCATGAGCTTCCTTGAAGAGATAAACATATTGTTTCTTTTCAGCCATTTTTTCCTCCTAAGAATTATTTAGCTGGGACTCAAAACACAAAGAAATGTGCCCTAAGCGATAGAGAGTATAGCACAAGAAATAATTTATATTTTATAAATTTTCGGTTTAGTGATAATTAAATAAAATCTTTTCTTTTGTTTCTTAAAATAAAAATTATAAAAACGATTTTCTCACAAATAAAAATTCTATTTTCCCATAGCTAGGAGAAAATAGTTTTAATTTTTATATAGCCCAATGTCCTTTGTCCATTATCAAATGTTTGGAATTATTATCGCCGACACCTACAACACTCAATGTATCAGACATAATGGGAAAATCTAATGAGAGCAAGGATTGATTCAATCCATGGGATTGTAATTCATTTGGAGTGAGGTCATATCCACCTTCAAACCCTCTATATGAAGCACACCCAATCGTGATATGAGATCCTTCTGTCATATTGAGAACATAATTGTCAAAATATTCTTCACTAGAAGCCTCAGGCATCAAATCCCTATCAACTAAAGTGATTCCACCTAATCTGTTGGAATAATCATCTACGGCTATGGCTTTATTCAAAGCTTCTTGTCCTTTAGAAGCAGTAGCTTTAACTATTTTTCCGTTTTCAAATGTCAATGAAACGTCTTCGATAGGTTCACCATCAAAATAAACAACTTTAGTCGAGTTCACCACACCTTTAACCCCGTGAGAATGAGGCACTGTAGAGATGAAGAATCCTGGCATTTCAGTCAAGAATTTTTCATTGAATTCCTCACTGGTTTTTAAAGGAGAATACCAGATATGTTTAATGGGAAGACTGACAGTTAGATTAGTCTTGGTATTGGAATCAGTTATTATTATTTTGGCTAATCTTAATGAATTTAATTTTTGAGAAATATCGAATAATCTGTTGATTCTTTCTCTGTATCCACTCTCAGCAGAGAGTCTTTCTCTCCAAATTCCACTTCTTTCATATACATCTTGCCAAAGTCTATCTTCACCTTGAACTGGCGTGAGTTCTGGATAGATTGAAACTGCCCAATCACGAGTAGGAACTGCAACTCTAATTAATGGCAAAGTTCCTCTTTTATATTTATAGAATGAACTATGACAAGAATTCTCAATAGCTTTTTGATAAGCTTGACGCTTCTCCCTGGTGTTCTTTCTCAACACTTGTGGATCCGTACCTTCGAAAAGAATAATAGAGAAGTTTTTTTCCGATGCTTCCTTATAAAAAGAAACTATGTAATCAGCTATTGGGCTCAATTTAGTTTCAGGAGTGTTCATAAGGTAAAATCTAGTTGCAACTGGATCACGATAAAAGACTCTAACGCTATGAACATGCATCTTGTATAACTCTGCCACAAAATATCCTACAAAAGTGTGCATTTCGGCATTGGCGATAATAACAACGTCTTGTCGAGCTTGAGTATTAAGACCATTTCTGATAATTAAATCAGCATACTTTTTCATCATTTTTACTCTTTGCATACTTACCCCCCCCCAATCTTTCAACCTATCTATTTTATAAAAGAAATTTGAGTAAAAACAAATATAGCAAGCATTTTAGTTTTTTTAAAGATTAAAACCAACTAAATTTGAATTTCAATACCGGTTCTATGTTTTAAAATATGTTCCAGTTGAAAAACTAGAAAAAGGCATGGCACTATGAAAAAAAGAAAGTTTACGTTGGTCAACACTCTCGCAAACGAAATCGAGAAAGCATCTTATCAAAAGGTATCTGTCACAACCATTTGTGATGAGGTAGGATGCTCGCGTCAAAACTTCTACTACTACTTCGACTCTATTGACGAAGCCATCAAAGAACTAGTAGATGAGGACATCAAAGATATCAGTGATTTCCAAATTAAAGCAAACGCTTTGAGAGCTATCTTGACAATCATTCAGAAGAGAAAGGTCTTCTACTCCAAAATGTTTGACACAGCCGAGTCAGAAAACCTTATCTGCAAATTATTCTTAGAAAAGTTAGTCGATCTCTATGACAATTTGGCTAGCTACTTCGTAAGAGGATATTCAAACGAATGTAAAGCATTTACAAGACCTATCTTGATTCAATTCGCAATGGCTGATATAGCTTTGATTAGCGATTGGGTTAAGTCCGGAATGAAAGAGCCTATTGATGCTGTCGAGAGAAAAGCCATCACTTCTAACAGAGATTTCTTTGCTAGAACTATGGAAGAGTACATCGAGAGATACAAAGCTGAACACAAAAAGTAATGGTTGATGATACGTCACAAGACATATTAAACAAAATCGTTTTAAATCTCAGTCATTACAAAAATGAGACAATAATGGTCCTTGGAGATTCCAAGGATCCATTTTGTCGTTTCTTGGAAAATAATGGATTTAAACTCTATGTTGAAGATTATTCATTCGTCATAAAGAATAGAAACATTGATATAAATGAATTCAACGATTGTTTTTCTAAATTAAATATGAGAAATGACATTGGATTTGTTTTAGCTTTGGATGGTGGAAGATCAGCAAATTTAGCAAAACTAATTTCATTAAAAATGTTCTATAAGGAAAACATTTTGGATTTCTTTAAAAAAGAAGTAGATCCTTATCATGTTCTTCCTTTTGGAATAATTCTAAGTTCATCTTTTAACGGATACGAAACATCTAATCAAGTAGAAATAGAAGATAGAAAGCATCATTTCATTCATACTCTATCAAGCAATGATTTAAATCCTAGTTTTGTTTATGTTAGAGGCAATTCGCAATTAAATTTAGAGAATAGAATAAATCTATATTTAAACTCTGGAAATGAATCTTTTTTAAATAATATTTCCATTAACGAAGCTTTTAAAATCTATAGTTTTAATTCAAATTTCAATCAAAGTTTATTCGTGATAAAAAAGCTGTCAAAGATAATTAACTCTAAGATTATAGAATCCAGTTTTATAGAATCAGTCTACTCATCTTTAGATTTTATAAAGCCTTGCATAGAAAAAGAAAAATTAATGGATTTGTTGTCAAAATCAATAACTACCAAACTAGAGTTGCCTGAAGTTCTAAAAACCAAGCTTAAAAATAAAGCCTAATTTTTTTTACCCTTATAATGTTTTATTGTCTAAAGTCTAAAACTTTTAAGGAGAAATTAAATGTCAGAAGAAAATAACTTTGAAAAAGAAGAGTCTTCTTCTCAGGCTCAGCCAAGAGAATCTCTTCACGCTGATAAGCCATCTAAAAGAGCCGTTGAGATGGTCGATGAAATTAGAGCACCCCTTCCTCCACTAAAATTGAAGGATAAGAGCTGGTCTAACGTTTCCTTCGTCATCATTCTTGCCTATATGGTAGGTCTTGCTGTTTGGGAAATATACGGAAGTGGTTACGAAGCAATTCAAAATTCATCGGGAGCACGTATCGGATTCTTATTAGTCCCCATCTTAGTAGGAAACCTACTTGCAATATCAGCTTGGTTTTTAGGAAAAGTCTTAATAGGAAAGATGACCGGTTATGAATTAACATTCCTAACTCTATCTGGGCTTTGCTATGAGAAACATAGGGAGGTCAAGAATAAGAACGGAGAAGTTAAAAAATTCTATTTCAATAGTTCGTACATCCTTGAAATACATGCAAACTTTGCTCCCAAGGATAGAAAAGTAGATGCCAATCCTTCTGGAATGCTCTGGGGAGGAATGGGTGGAATCATAGTGATGGTTGCATTGCTCTTTGCTCTATACTTCGTCATTCCTGACAGTGTCATGTGGTTGAAATGGGGATTCCTATTTTGTGGTATCCACGCTATAGAAACATTGATCTACCAACTCTTCCCGTTTAGACAGGACTATCCTAACGATATGTTCGTATTCATAAAGACGAGAAAAGAAGAAGATCGTAAAGCTTACAACATATACTGTATAGATACTGCTTATGAGTTTGCCGATGTAGATTTAATAGCTCCTGACTTCAACTTTGATCCTACCTCATATTGGAAATCAAAAGCTTTGATTTATAAGTATATCGATAGCTTATATAAAGGTGACTTGGATAATTGCTACACCATATTAAAGCAGTGTCATCAAATTTCACGTTTTCTAACTATTGAAGAGCAAGCTTATATCGCTGGTGAAAGATTATTCATCCTTCTTCTTCTCAATGATAGAGCTGGAGCTGATATGTTGTTCACCGGATTGAAGAGAGATGTCAAGAACGCTGTATTGAAGCCTTATAGATTGTCTACATATAGAAATTCTCTCTTAGTAAAAGGCTTGATTCTCAATCGTGAAGATGATTCCATCGATGTGGCAAACAAATACTACAATTTCGAAATGGGAAGCAATTCAGTTCGTTTCCGTCAAGAAAAGCGTTACTTTGAAACTGCGAAATCCGCTGTCTTAAAAGCACATCCAAAATTCAAATTGCCACAAGCAAAATCAAATTTAGCCAAAGCTGAATAATTGCCAAAAGCCAGATAAAAATCCAATGTCACTAACTTAAGGCGACATTGATTAAGGAATGACTTATGAGACCTGCCTTTAAATATAGGCCGGTCTTTTTTCTCTTTTTTTGGCATGTTAAAGGGGTAATAATTATCTCTTCACACTACTTTTCGAAAAAATCTAATGATTAGTAATTGCTTCTATACGACATTCGAGAATGATTCTTTGCTTTATGCTCTCTGCTGAAGCTCCTATTGGGCCTTATCGGCGTGAGATACCTGTCTATCTCTTTTATTATATTGTCAAAACTCTCTTTTCGAATTCTGCTGCTTGGATGCATCAATGCTTTTACCAGATTCCTTTTGACCGCGCCGATTGCCACGCTTCTGTTATGCTTCATCTGATGTTTCTTACCTTGAATCAATGAACATTTTCTTTCCATGATAATGAACTGGGCCATGTTGAAGACCCAAGCGCATGCGTAGATATCCTGCAGAATCAGTCTTTCTCTTCTTCCGCTGAACTCTTCAAGCTTCAAGCCTTTCTTCATGTCCCTAAATGCGGTTTCTATATCCCATCTGGCATGATAGAGCTCTTTTAATTCTTCGATCGAAGCTTCATCATCACTTAAATTCGTTATCAGAAATTCCTTCTCATCTTTTCCGATGTCAATGATTGCCATGCGTATTACAAACGTTTTTGAAAGCACTTCTTGAACCAGCTTCGTTTCGTTTCTGAATCCATTGGTGTTCGCGCGGGTCAGCTGGACTTTGAATGTTTTGTCTACTTCATTATCGCTTTCCATTTCCCTCCTGCATTTTGATAGAAAGTATGTGCTTATCCTGAAAATGTACTTCATCTTCGAATTGTCGAATAAATTGAGCAGCTTGAAACTGAAATAGCCTCGATCGAAAACAACCAACGTCTTGCTTTCTTCTTCTTTTTTGATGCTGCCCAGCAGTTCTATGGCATGGCTTCTTTCGTCATGACTGTATTCATCGATCGCAATCCTCATTATCGTATGGTTGTATACATCGCTGAGGCCGGAAAGCTTGATCATATGCGGCATGTTGTCAGGGGCTGTCTTCGCCGTGGGCTGGATATCGGCAATTGTCTCGAATTCCGTGTCTGATGGCAATACCAGCTCGGATCCGTCTATCGCAAAGACATGGAATGACTTGAACTTCCTCATTTCGTTTTTGCGTATTCTCGTCTCATCATCGGTAAAGTCCTCGAACATTTCTTTTACGGCATCCGGAGAATATTTCATTCTCGCCTTATAGAAGCCGACATCGGAGATATCGCTATCGCTCATGCCGGAATCCTCGAACAATATTTTGACCTCCTGTCGTTGAGCCATGCCCCTTTGAGACAGCATCTGCAACAGCAGACTTTCCGGCGATACCTTTCTATGGCGGGTAAACGCCGTACGGTTATTGCCACGTATGGTGTCGATCTTATTGAGATGATATCTTTGGATTGTCTTTCTCCATCTTCTGAAAACATCACGGCTCATAGGTCGTCCCATCCTTGTAAACAAGCTTCGGCTTATCTTTTGAAAAGGCTGCCTTTAGGTATGGTATGGCCTCGCTATCAACGGCTCCGATGTATTGAACCGTCTCTTGTATGACCTTGTCCCCGACCCTCCTGCTTCTCACTACAGATGCATAATTTTGATTTCCTTTTTTCCAAACTCTCACAAACATTTTGTTTGCCTCCTTTCACACTACATTATATGTAATTATAGACTAATATTGAATATTTATATGCTATTTATTCACACTACATTGTTGAATGACGGCAAACTGAAAAAATGGCTACCATTTCAGTAGCCATTCAGCCAGATAATATCAATGTCGCCTTAAGTTAGTGACATTGGATAAAAATCTGGCTTTTTTTAATCAATTTTATCTACACTTTTCATTAAGTACTCCTAATATAAATCCAAACAATAATTCTAAAACCATATGAGAATTTATTTTGAATAATGAATTTTAATAAAAAATATTTGCTATGAGTGTTTATTAAGTAGTATATTAATCTTTGCTTGTGAAATATTGAATACAAGCCAATATTATTTAAATCAAGAGAGGTAAATAGAATATGGGTAGAGCACATGAAGTCAGAGCCAAAAAGATGGCTCAAACAAACGCCGCAAAGTCTGCACTTTACAACCGTGCCAGTAAGGAAATTTACATGGCCGCTAAGAGCGGAGATCCTGACCCGAGTTCTAACCTCGCATTACGTTCAGCAATTGAAAAATATCGTGGAGAAGGTGTAACTCGTGATGTCATCGATCGTGCTATAGCTAAAGCTAAGGGTGGAGATGCCACCACTTATGTCGGTGGACGTTATGAAGGATATGCTCCTGCCGGAGTAGCAATCATCGTCGACACTCTTTCCGACAACGATAAGAGAGCTTATGCATCAGTTCGTGCAATCTTCTCTCATCGTGGTGGAAACCTTGGAGATTCAGGTTGTGTAGATTATCTTTTCACACAAACTGGTGTCTTCGATTTTGAAGGTGAAGAAGACAAGAGTGAAGAAATCGAGATGGGTCTTCTCGATGCCGGAATCGAAGGATTGAGAGGAGTTTCCTTTGAAGATGGAATCATCGAAGTTCAGGTAGAGCCCAAGGACTTCGCAAAGACTAGAGATGCTTTAAAAAATCTTGGAGTAGTTGACTTTGTCACAAATGAAATCACTATGCTTCCTATTCCTGACTATGTCAAACATGATGTAGCAGATGCTGACAAGCAAAAACTTGCAAACTTCGTTCATGCTTTGGATGAATTGGAAGATGTTCAGAACATTTACACAAATGCTGACTTCGATCCTCTTGCAATCCCTGCAGAAGAGAAGTTCCCTAAGAAGTAAACATCTAAAAAAAGATTCTTTTTTGATAAGAAAGCCATCTCTACACAGGAGATGGCTTTTTGTTATCGCTTTTATGTTCGATTAAAAATATACCGAAATATAAGACTAGTCAATAAAAATACATATGTTAGATTACTAAAGATAAATAGCTTTTTGAGGTAAATATATGAGAGAAAGAAAAGAAACACAAAGAGTTTCTTATGTTCGAATCTTTAAAATGCTTCTTAAAAGCGTTCGAGAATATAAGAAAAGCTCAATTTTAAGTTTTGTAGCCTTTGGACTACAAGCTTGCTCTGATTGTACTATTCCTTTATTGATGGGATTTATGATCAATGAGATGAACGACTTCCAAACAAATGGTGGAAATGATACACAGACAATTGTGTGCCATGTTGTAATGTATGCAGTATTGCTAGTTGTTTTAGCTTTTTTCTCATTTGGAACATCCTTATGGGGAATGAAGGAATCATCTAAAGCTGCTGCTGGATTTGCTGCCAATTTAAGACAAGATTTATTCTATAAAACTCAAGACTTCTCATTTGAGAACATTGATCAATTTTCAAAAGCTTCATTGGTGACAAGACAAACTACGGATGTGACCAACATCATGCAGGCTTATATGATGATTCTAAGAAACGGAATGATATCGCCGATATACTTTATCTATTCCATAATCGCTTCTATTGTTGTAGCTGCACCAGTGTCTTGGATCTATGCAGTTACCCTTCCTTTAGTTGCAGTCATAACTATAATCTTGATAGTCTTAGCTTTGAAATTCTTCTCTAAAGCTTTTATGAAATATGACAATTTGAATAAAGCTGTCGAAGAAAACGTTTTAGGAATTAGAACAGTAAAGACTTATTCTAGAGAAGATTTCGAGAAGCAAAAATTCAACAATGCTTCTGAAGATATTAGAAAGATATTGACCAAAGGAGAAATCTCAGGTGCTTTATCCAATCCTTTGATGAATCTTTCAATAAACCTTTCTATGGCTTTAGTAGTAGCTTTTGGAACATTTGCAATTCTTAGAGGTCAAATAAAAGTTGGATATTTTTCAATCCTTACAAACTATGCTATTTGGGTCTTATTTGCCCTTATGATGCTAGCTACTATTATGGTCATGGTCTCCATGAGTTTAGCCTCTATGAAGAGAGTGTATGAAGTGTTGGTTGAGAAACCCACAATCGAGAGCAACCCTAACGCTCTAAAAGAAATAAAAAATGGATCGATTGAATTTAGAAATGTCTCATTCAAATATAAAGATGGTAACGGAGATGAAGTCTTGAAAAATATAAATCTCAAAATCAATAGTGGAGAGACGGTTGGAATCATAGGTGGAACAGGTTCTGCTAAATCCACATTAGTCAACTTAATTCCGCGTTTCTATGATGCCAGTGAAGGCGAGATATTAGTTGGAGAAACAAATGTTAAGAGCTACGATAAAAAAGCATTGCGTGACGAAGTTTCAATGGTTCTTCAAAAGAACGTGTTGTTCTCAGGAACAATAGCTGAAAACATTAGATGGGGAAAAGAAGATGCAACAGACGAAGAAATTCAAAAAGTATGTGAGATATCACAAGCTGATGAATTCATTCAGCAAATGCCTGATAAATATCAATCCAAAGTAGACCAGGGTGGTGCTAACTTTTCTGGTGGTCAAAAGCAAAGACTTTGTATAGCAAGAGCTCTTATCAAGAGGCCTAAGATCTTGATATTTGACGACTCTACTTCAGCAGTGGATACAAAAACAGATGAAAAGATTAGAGAAGGCCTTAAAGAAACCCTACCTGGAGTTACAAAAATCATTATCGCTCAACGTATCTCTTCTGTTCTACACGCTGATAAAATCATTGTTTTAGACAATGGAAGAATAGATGGTGAAGGAACTGCTAAAGATCTTTATCGTAACAATAACATCTTTAAAAACGTCTGCGATCTTCAAGGTGTAAAGGAGGAACAGTTATGAATCAGAAAAAGAAACGTAATGTCCTTCTCTCTTTGATCAAAGAGATGGCTAGACTACATCCATGGTTATTTGCCTTATCCATCATTTGTATCATCATATCCGCAATTGCTTCTGTTACAGCACCAGTAGCAATACAAAGAGTTATTGATGGATTAGAGAATATTCATTCTACAGGTGATGTCGCTGTGTCGGAAGACGTATTTAAGTCATTTGCCGAAGACACCTTGTATCCTTGTTTGATATTCATGGCTATATCCTATACATTAGGAAACTTAGCTATGGGTACATATGCCGTAGCCTTGGCATACATAGGCCAAGATTTCATGCATAAGACTAGATGCAAAATATTCTCGCATATGGAAGATTTGCCTGTTAGATACTTCGATCAACACCAAAAGGGTGAAATCATGTCCATCTACACTAATGATGTCGATACGATACGTCAATTCACAATACAAACAACTCAGACTTTGTTTTCATCCTTGCTAACATTCATCACTCTATTTGTAATGATGTTGATGTTCTCTATCTATTTGACAATCATCTTTATCGTTGGTGTCATAGGAATGTTTATAGCTTCTTCAATGATGGGTAAGAAAGCCGAAAAATACTTTGATGATCAGCAAAAATCAATTGGAGAACAAGAAGGTTTAATCGAAGAAATGATGGGTGGATTAAAAGTTGTTAAGTCTTTTAACCACGAAGAAAAAGCTAAAAATGAATTTGATAAGAAAAACAAAAACTTAATGAATTCATCTTATCAAGCAAACTGGATTGCCGGTGCTATAGGTCCTGTCATCATCAATGTCGGTTATATCATATATGTCATAACAATCATCGTTGGAATCATATGTTTTGCTTTCAACACTCAAAACTATGGATTCCAATTCGGATTAGGAACTATGACTTTAGGAATAACCTTAGGATTTGATCCTTTAGTACAACAAGCTATAGGATTGGTAAACACCATCGGTCAACAATTTGGATTCATCGCACAAGCAAAAGCTGGTGCTTCAAGAGTCTACAACATGTTGGATGAAAAGGTCGAAGCCGACGATGGATATGTCGAATTAGTACAAGGCCATTGGGACGGCAATAATTTTGTCGAAGAAGAGCATGCTTCTATTCATTCAGACTGGGCATGGAAACATCCTCACAAAGCCGATAACTCAACCACATACGTTCCTGTTAAAGGTGACATTAAAATGTTTGATGTCGACTTTAGTTATACACCCGGAAAAATCATATTACACGATATAGATTTATATGCTAAACCTGGTCAAAAGATTGCCTTTGTTGGTAGCACTGGTGCTGGTAAAACAACTATTACCAACTTATTGAATAGATTCTATGATATAGAGGATGGAAAGATTAGATTCGACGATATCAACATCAATAAGATTAAGAAAAAAGATTTGAGAAGATCATTAGGTGTTGTTCTTCAAGATACATCATTATTCAGTGGAACAATAATGGATAACATTCGTTATGGTAGATTGGATGCAACTGATGAAGAATGTATTGAAGCCGCAAAACTTGCTAACGCAGATGGCTTTATTAGAATGCTTCCTAACGGATACAATACCTTTATTGAAGGTGATGGCTCATCTTTGTCACAAGGCCAATGCCAGCTTCTATCAATTGCTAGAGTCGCTGTATCAGACCCTCCCGTCCTAATATTAGACGAAGCTACTTCTTCAATCGATACCATGACCGAAGCTATCGTCACCAAAGGAATGGACAAATTGATGGAAGGAAGAACCGTCTTTGCTATCGCACATAGACTTTCAACCATTATGAATTCTAATGTCATCATGGTCTTAGATCACGGAAGAATTATTGAAAGAGGAACACACAACCAATTATTAGAGGAAAAAGGTGTTTATTACCAACTTTATACAGGCACTAAAGAATTATCCTAATGTATATAATTAGAGCTTATTAAAGGAGGTGTGATTATATGGAAGTTTATAACTCTAACAATCAAAATGATAACAGTCCAAAGAAGCAATGCCCTTTTTGTGCTTCGATGATGAATGCTAATTGCAAATATTGTCCCGGATGTGGAAGTCCAATGGATATCCATGAAATACAAGAAAACTCATCGAGAAAATCAAATTCAACTAATCCAAATGATAATATTGTTTTCGGTGTATTATCGTTAGTATTCGGTGCTTTAGGTGGATTACTTGGACTTGTATTTGGATTTTATGGACTATTCAATAAAAAAAGTGGAAAAAATACAAAAATATTGTGTTGGATTGGAATTACTTTATTTTTCCTTTGGATAGTAGCTCTGATTGTTTTGTACATAATCTCATTGTTGACAGATTTCAATTTGGGTGCAAAGCCTTATATAGCTTTATTCAATTTATTTTGATAGTTAGCCTAGCTCTTGCTAGGCTTTTTAAATATAAAAATTAGTATTTATTGTTTTATCCTTTGTTGTTATTTAAAGATAAAAGAGAAAGGACTAAACTATTAAAGAACTGAGGATAAAGACATGATAAAAACAAGTATTATGCATGATGAGAAGACTGACTACATAAAAGTTGAAAACGGAAGGTTGACTGTTATTCTTTCTTCGATTGGTGCCGGTGTTTGGAAAGTACTTTGGGATGGAAATTTGATTAATCTCGCTCCTAAGAAAGAGATGTACCCAGAAGATACTCAATTCAACGGAAAGACTTTGGCTAGAACTGCTGGACGTATTCCCTGCGATATAACTATCAATGGTAAAAATTATCATTTAAAAGAACAGCAACAAGGATTCTGTATCCACGGTGGAAAAATGACTTCCATGTCATTCAAAATTTTCGATTATTCTATTATTAACGCTGATGGTAAAACTTTAGTAGAATTCACTCTTACTGATAAAGATGGTGAAAATGGATATCCAGGAAATCTAGAAACAAAAATCACTTATGAATTCATCGATGGTAAGAGTCAATTCACCATCAGATATCATGCAACTACTGATAAGGACACTATAGTTTCCTTCTCTAACCATTTATACTGGGACATCAATGGAATTCAAAATATATCTAATGATTCCTTATATGTAAATGCCTCTAAATGGGGAACAAACGATGGTAAGAGTCAGTTAGTAACTGGAATCGACAATGTTCCTGAATGCATGGATTTTAGAAGCATGTCTGTATTAGGACCTAAGCTCGATGTCATTGAAAAGACAATCTGGGAAAAAACAATAGATCACTTATTCGTCTTCGATAAAGTTCAAGAAGATAAACCTCAAGTCATTTATAAAGGTGGAAAAGTTAAGTTGTCATTATTCACTGACTTCGAAGCTATAAACATCTACGCTGATACTTCATGCTCTAAATATGAGTTTGAAAATGCAGAAGGTCTTATCCTTCATAACAGACGTGCTTTGGCTCTAGAGCCTCAGCAAATAGCTTTAGGCTTATCCCATATAACACTCAAAGCCGGTGACTCAGTAGATCATTACGAAACATATTTAATCGAAGATAACGATTAATCAAAAAAGAGATTGCCAAACAGCAATCTCTTTTTTTAAAACTTTCTAGCTACAATTTCAAATTGCTTCTATTTGTTTATCGAGTCTTTTATTAATTATCGACTTTACTATAACTATGGCTAAGTAAATAAATAACATGATCAATCCTAACGATAAGATAGGGTCGAAGAAATAAACTGATTCAACTAAATCTCCATCCCAATACTTGGTCTTATATATCAATCCAGGAAAAGTATAAATGTAATTATATTTTATGTCTGGAAGAGCAGCTCCGAAGTAATTCAAACTATATCCAAAGAAAGACCAGGATCCAATTAAGAAAACTAATATTGTTATCCAATCAAATAAAGTTTTATAACATTTTCTAAATATGGCTTCCCCTAATAGAACTAATGTTATTAAGTCTTGAAATATATATAACACCCAAACACCTAATTCACCATTTTTATATCCAGTTAAACCTATAATCATATTTATAAGTCCGAAGAATAACATTATCGATATCACAATCAAAGGATAATACTTGTCATAGATATTTGCAGAATATTCCTTTTGAATGTCTTTATCTGTTTTTCTTAAACTTAGTTTATATGATTGCTTTGCAGTCAATCCTTTATTTGAAAATTCATAGTAATATGTTCCAGTCGACTTAAAGTATTTCATCACATTATCATGGCTTGCTTCACCATAAGGTCTCAAACTATTCCAAATGTGATACTTAATAAATTTCTCTTTAGCCATATTATCATTAATCAAAAGAAAAACTACCACAACCGCAAACACTAACAATTGGTGACACTGAAGTGCACACGTTATGTGAACATTTATGCTTTCCTGTATATTGAATTCCAAAATTACCTATAGAAACATATTTGCTAATCATCACTTTAGAATAATTTTTTCCTCCCGGATTCCATCCCATATGAACTAAATAACAGTTATCTTTATAGCCATACGCAACAACAATATGTGGTTTTTCACCAGAAGAAATTTCGTTATTATTGTCATATTTATATGATGAGGCTAACAATAGAGCAAATGGACTATTCCTATCAATATAAAAACTCATTGGATTAACTATATCCCTGCCTTCCATAAATTCCCCTCGGATAGATGGGCAGTTATATTCCATATACCTATCAAAAGAAGCGTTGAGATCGTAAGAACTCATTGGATATCCACTTGTCCCACCTATTCCGAGAATAGTAGATTTAAAACAATCAAGGAAGTAATCTCGCATTGCATAGCTAGTTCCAGGCATAATTGACCAAGTGTTCAATGAATAACCTAAAGATCCTTGAAAAGGCACCTTCCCTTTTATTAATAAAGCTTCCTCTTTTGAGTGGTCAAATTCTAATGTATCATTTACTTCTTTATAATATCTAGCATTATATGTTTTATCGTTAGGAATAAAATCATCATTATAAAAAGTATCGTAATATCCAAGTAATATTGATAAAGCAATAAATCCGCATTCACCAAACCAATTCATAGGAAATTGAGTTAATTGTTCAAAATATAATGCATTTTTAATAGTGTTGAATTCATTAACATCAAAAGAAGCATATGAAATATTTGAATCTGTATCTTCATTTTTTGATTCATAATTATAATCTTTCCGCATAACAAATGACTTATCTTTTAGGATAGAATAATTAACTTCTTGATTTTGAAAAAGGTCACAATATTTATTTTCGTGTTTTACATAATAATTAGCTGGTCCAAGATAAAATAACTCGTTATCTTCCTGAAGAAATTCACTATATGGTGATGGTGTATAAAATGATCCTTCTATAAAATTATTATTTGAATCATAAATAAAATATGAGCTGCCATCGTCTTTTAAAATAAATTGATTTCCTACAAAATCTTTAAGCAAATACGAATCACCAGTTTTCAAATAGACTGGAGTAGATTGAATTAACTCGAAAAGCAGCGAAAATATAATCAAAGAATTCATAACAACCTCCCTCTGTTTTTTTATACTAAAGCCTAAAATTAAAATTGTCAATGAAAAAGCAATGATAATTAACTACTATTGATTATAAATATCAAAAAAAGCACCAGTAAAACTGGTGCTAAAGTCTAACCTTACAATATGATTAGTCGTTGTCAACGAACGGAAGTAATCCCATGAAACGAGCGTTTTTAATAGCCTTTGCCAACATACGTTGATAACGTGCACTGGTTCCAGTTGTAGCTCTAGGTGTAATCTTTCCGTTAGGTGAGATAAACTTCTTCAAAGTCTCAACATCCTTGTAATCAATGTTCTTGATGTGATTCTTGGTGAAGTAGCATACCTTTTTACGAGTGAATTTCTTTTTCACAAACATAGTTCATGCATCCTTTCTTTAATTATTATCAAATCGAATACTAGAATGGCAAATCATCGTCAGATGTGTCGATTCCTTCCACAGGTGCGTCAGCTTTAGAAGATGAAGAGAAGTCATCACTAGGTTCGCTAGGCTCATTACGTGAAGCACTGTCGCGTTTTGTTTCCAAGAACTGAACAGTATCACATACGACTTCTACAACACTGACTTTCCTATTGTCCTTAGACATATAGGTTCTTTGCTGAAGTCTTCCATCCACAGCGACAAGGCTTCCCTTGTGAGTGAATTTAGCGACATTTTCAGCAGTGTTTCTCCAAGCAACACAAGAGATGAAAGAGACATTTGCCTTTCCATCTCTAGATGGAATTCCATCCACAGCAAGAGTGAATGTTACAACGCTAGAATCAGAAGTAGTTTTTCTTAACTCTGGATCTCTAGTAAGTCTTCCGACCAATACGACACGATTTACTGCCATTTGAAATGTTTCCTTTCTAGTTGATTACTAGGCATTAGCCTTAGTGATCAAATAACGGATAACATTTGCGTTGAGACTAGCAAGACGTTGGAATTCCTTAAGAGCTTTGCTCTTGTCGGGATCAGCCTCAATCTCAAGGATGACGTAGTATCCTTTTTTGAAACCTTCCATCTCATAAGCGAAGTCTTTGAGACCCCACTCAGTGGTCTTGTTAACTACTGCACCATTATTGGTGAGGATGTCAGCAAGCTTAGCGATTTCAGCCTTGGTAGCTTCTTCGCCGAGTTCAGGTTTAAGGACATACATGATTTCGTACTTTCTCATGTTCTTTTTCCTCCCTTTGGACATGACGGCTATGTACAGCATTTCTGGTGCATAGCAGAGAGCTTTGTTAAATATTCACAAAGCTAAATAATTATAGAGATGTTTTGTCTTAAAGTAAAGAGAAATAAGCATATCACCTAATGTTATCCATAATATATGTGCCTGTTTAATAGTGAAAGAATCAAATTCTTTTTTTAATATTTAAGATCTAATCAACTATGAAAATAAAAATAGCTCTGCCGAAACAGAGCTATATCGTTTCAATAGGAACTAATTAGTCAAGAATATCGATGACGGTTCCTGCACCAACGGTGTGGCCACCTTCACGGATAGCGAACTTAGTGTTCTTCTCGATAGCGACCTTCTTGATCAACTCAACGTTGAACTCGACGTGGTCACCAGGCATGACGATCTTGCTTCCTTCTTCCAAAGAGATGACACCAGTGACATCAGTTGTACGGAAGTAGAACTGAGGACGATATCCATCAGCGAAAGCAGTATGACGTCCACCCTCTTCCTTGGTCAAGATGTAAACTTGAGCACGGAACTTTGCATGAGGAACGATGGTTCCAGGCTTGGCGATAACTTGACCACGGACTACTTGGTCACGATCGACACCACGGAGCAACATACCGATGTTGTCTCCAGCCTTTGCATAATCCAAGGTCTTACGGAACATTTCGAGTGAAATGACGGTGGAAGTACGAGTAGGCATCAAACCAACGATTTCAACAGCGTCGTTAGACTTGATTTCACCACGCTCAACACGTCCAGTGGCGACGGTTCCACGTCCAGTGATGGTCATAACATCTTCGACAGCCATCAAGAAAGGCTTCTCGATATCACGGACAGGATCAGGAATAGACTCATCGCAAGCATTCATCAAATCGACGATGCATTGCTCATCAGCAGATCCAGGTTCAGCTTCAAGAGCCTTCAAAGCAGATCCACGGACAACAGGGCAATTCTCTCCGTCAAATCCGTTCTTGCTCAAAAGGTCACGGACATCCATCTCAACGAGATCGATGAGTTCAGGATCATCGACTTGGTCACACTTGTTGAGGAAGACAACGATGTAAGGAACACCGACCTGCTTTGCAAGCAAGACGTGTTCACGGGTCTGAGGCATAACACCATCAGTAGCAGCGACGACGAGGATAGCTCCATCCATCTGAGCAGCACCGGTGATCATGTTCTTGACGTAGTCAGCGTGTCCCGGGCAGTCGACGTGAGTGTAGTGTCTCTTAGCAGTCTCGTATTCAACGTGAGCGGCGTTAATGGTGATACCACGAGCCTTCTCTTCAGGAGCGGCGTCGATTTGGTCATAAGCCATAGCCTTGGCCTCACCCTTCTCGGCGAGAACCTTGGTAATAGCAGCAGTAAGAGTTGTCTTACCGTGGTCGACGTGTCCAATTGTACCGATGTTAACGTTCGGTTTGCTTCTATCGAATTTCTCCTTTGCCATAAGCTTTTATAAGCCTCCTTAAAAATTGGTTTGCCAGCATTGCTATGTAGCCTTATAAATATACATTAGTAAGGCTTTTTTTTCAATAAAGGCCCATAGCTGGTGTAGAGCCATTGAAAGCGTTTTATGTAGGTTTTTAACTAACGAATCAAATTCGACTAATTGCCAGCACCTGTACGGGCTTTGACAATTTGTTCCTGGATGGACTTAGGAACTTCTTGATACTGAGCAAATTCCATAGTGTAGATACCACGGCCTTGAGTCATAGAACGAAGATCGTTGATGTATCCGAACATGTTTGCAAGAGGTACCAAAGCACTAATGACTTGAGCATTACCTTTGGAGCTTGTATCAGTAACTGTTCCACGTCTTGAGGAAATATCTCCTAAAACAGTACCGAGATATTGTTCAGGAGTGGTGATCTCAGCCTTGACAATAGGTTCAAGAATGACAGGGTCACACTTTTGAGCTGCAAGTTTGAAGGCGATTGAAGATGCCATCTTGTAAGCAGCTTCAGAAGAGTCGACAGGGTGTGATGATCCATCCATCAACTCAGCCTTGATGTCAATTGCAGGATATCCAGCAACCAAACCATGGGCAGTAGCTTCTACCAAACCATCGATTGAAGGTTTGATGAATTCCTTAGGAATACGACCACCAGTGACTTCATTTTGTGTCTCGATTCCCTTACCAGGGTTAGGTGAGAACTTGAAGATAACGTGTCCGTATTGTCCGTGTCCACCAGATTGCTTGATGTACTTACCTTCACAGGTAGCAGACTTACGAATAGTTTCCTTGTAAGCAACTTGAGGAGCACCTACGTGTACAGGAATGCCGTAGTCATCTCTCAAACGGGTGCAGTTAACATCGAGTTGGAGTTCTCCGACACCAGCGATGATGGATTGTCCAGTTTCCTTATTTGTGTAGAAGTGGAAGGTAGGATCCTCTTCGCAGAACTTCATAAGGACTACAGCCATCTTATCAGTGTCAGTGTGTTTATCAGCTTCGATAGCCTCAGAGATAAGAGGATCTTGGAACTTGATAGATTCAAGATATGTAGGATTCTCTTCAGTGCAGAGGGTATCACCAGTCTTCGTGGACTTGAGACCGATAATAGCTGCGATTTCTCCAGCTCTGACTTCAGAGACATCCTCTTCAGAGTCAGCGTTCATAAGAACAATTCTGGAGACACGCTCAGTGACATTACGAGTAGCGTTGTACAAGTATGAACCATTCTTCAAGGTACCAGAGTACACACGGAAGAATGTGAGCTTACCAAATTGGTTGGTAGTAATTTTGAATGCGAGTCCAACGAAAGGTGCATTTGCATTAGGCTTGCACTCGACATCATTTCCATCCTTGTCTTTTCCAACAGCAGCAGGAATATCCAAAGGTGAAGGCAAATAGTCGACAACAGCGTCGAGCAATGTTTGAATACCTTTAGAACGGAATGAAGCTCCAGCGAGAACAGGGTGGAACTTGTGAGAAATGGTTCCACGACGTAAAGCGGCCTGAATTTCTTCGACAGTAGGTTCCTTTCCTTCAAGAACTTCCATCATGATTTCGTCATCGTTGTTGGCCAATTCATCCAACATCATTTGACGCCACTCTTGGGCCTTCTCCATATACTCAGCAGGAATTTCAATTTGAGTAGGAGCAGGAATGGAGTTAGTTCTAGGATCTACTTCATTAACCCACTTCCATCCTATCATCTTGACCAAGTCGATGACACCATAGAATTCCTTCTCAGTTCCCAAAGGATACTGAATAGCAATTGCGGTTGCACCAAGCTTTTCCTTGATTGAGTGGAAAGACATCTCGAAATCAGATCCGATAGAATCCAACTTGTTGACATAAACGATTGAAGGAACGTTGTATTTATCAGCCTGTCTCCAAACAGTTTCAGTTTGAGGCTCAACACCGTTCTTTCCATCCAAAACAGCAACAGCTCCGTCCAAAACACGAAGTGAACGCTCGACTTCAGCTGTAAAGTCGACGTGTCCCGGAGTATCAATCAAGTTAATACGATACTCTTCCTGAGTTGTTCTTTCCTTCCAAAGACAGGTAGTACAAGCGGATTGAATAGTGATACCACGCTCTTGCTCCTGCTTCATGAAGTCGAGTGAAGTATTACCATCATCGATATTACCAATCTTATGGGTACGTCCGGTATAGAACAAAATACGTTCAGATGTAGTTGTCTTACCGGCATCGATGTGGGCCATAATTCCAATATTACGAACGTGGTCCTCGGCAATAGCTTCAAACGACTGTACGTTTGAGTCTTCCTTATTAGCCATTTTTATGGTTTCCTCTCTATATTTTGAGTCTTAGGACGACTAGTAGCGGTAGTGAGCATAGGCCTTGTTGGCTTCAGCAGTCTTCAAGGTATCTTGCTTCTTCTTTACAGCACCACCGACACCATTTGCAGCGTCGATAATTTCTCCAGCAAGCTTGTCTACCATGGTCTTCTCATTACGGAGGCGAGCATAGTTGACGAGCCAACGGAGTCCAAGAGTAACCTGACGGTCAGCAGAGACTTCGACAGGTACTTGGTAGTTAGCAGCACCGACACGACGAGCCTTGAGCTCGATTTCAGGCATGATGTTTCCAAGAGCGAGTCCGAAGACATCCATGGCGGGTTTGCCAGTTTTCTTCTCTACTTTTTCGAATGACTCATAAAGGATTCTTTGGGCAAGACCTTTCTTACCATCCTTCATGATCTTGTTGATGAGACGAGTAACAAGTTTGCTGTTGTACACAGGATCGGGAAGTACGTCTCTCTTCTCGATTGAACCATTCTTTCTAGGCATTGTTCATTAACTCCTAACTTTACTTCTTCTGGATCTCACCATTCTTCTTGGTTCCGTATTGAGATCTTGATTGCTTACGACCTTCGACACCGAAGCACTCAAGAGCACCACGGATGATGTGGTAACGCACACCAGGGAGGTCACGTACACGGCCACCACGAATCAAAACAACTTTGTGCTCCTGAAGGTTGTGTCCTTCTCCACCGATGTAAGCAGTGACTTCATAGTTGTTAGTCAAACGAACACGAGCGTACTTACGAAGAGCGGAGTTAGGCTTCTTAGGAGTCATAGTTCCGACACGGGTGCAAACTCCACGCTTTTGAGGAGCTGGAGTGTTGTTCATCTTCTTGTTGAGAGAATCCCATCTCTTGCCCAATGCAGGAGAAAGGGACTTCTTTACGAGCCTGCGTCTCTCATGACGCACAAGCTGGTTAATTGTAGGCATTTATCTTATCCCTCTTAATTTTATGTCCACGATTCCGGGCGTTTCGTACTTGTCGCATAAAAAATACGAACATCTCCCGTTCGTGCGTTGATAATGATATCAGTTCCGGGCGTTTTGTCAAGCCTTTAAAGAGAATTTTTAATAAAAAAGTAGTTGAAAAAGCAACATATTGAATGTAAAGCCCTAACATAAAAATGTCTGCGGCAATCCGCAGACATTTTCTTTAAATAATATGTATTTATTTAGAACCTAATTCAGTTTCTTCAATGCATCAATAAAGTCAGACTTCGACGAATATGGAATAACTTTATTATTGTTGTCGAGCAAATAAATGGAAGTACATTCAGAAGTACCGCTAAACAAACCACTGATATCTATATTACCGGTTTGATTACCAGCTTCGTAGTACGTCAAAACTAGCTTATCATAGTTATAATTTTTATCAAAAGTAAATCCACGAGAGAAGTCCGCTGAAGTACCATCTATAGATCCTCTCCATTTATTGTAGAAATTAAACTTTTCACCATAATTGTATGAAAAACAAGAAACAGCCTTCTTACAATCAGCCATATTAAATTTATAAACATAATTGGATGAAATCCAACAATGGTCAACATCTGATGTACTGCTAGACCACATCCATAAGTGATCAAGACCATTGGCCGAATAGTAAACTATGTTCTTATTCTTTGTAAGATCGACATCTTGATTAGTGTTGATTGTAAACTTGCCATCTGATGCAGCATTAATATAAATATCAAAGTGTGAGGAAGTGGAATTGATAGGAGGTAAAGGCAAAGCTAAGTACTCAGTTTTTCCATTTTTGTCTTTAGGAGCTAATTTTTTGTCTTCAGGAGTTAATTTTATTCCATCTTTCGTCTTAAATATAATACCTGTAGGTGCTGTTTTAGGCGTCATGATAAACCCGACTTCATTTGTGTCATTGAAAGAAGCATCGCAATCGCAAGCTTTATAAAGAGTCTCATAATCAATATGCAATGATTTATAACTCTTGCCAGCTATAGTATCAGAACAATTCAAAGGCAATGAAACTCCAAAATCTGTTCTATCATTCCAAAGCCACACATGATCTAAATTACTATAATCGTAGTTGCCACTTGTAGCTTCGTTATGGAAATAAATATTGTAATCACTATCTTTCTTAGGAGTTTCTTGTTTGATCAATTTAGTATCTCTAGGGACTAAAAATAGTATTCTAGATTTAGAAAAAGAGTATCCTATATTTTTCCTATAATCTTCAAATTTAGTAGAAGAATATGATTTAGCATCAAGCGGTTCACCCATGTCACCACCATCAGAACTAGTGCCATTTTTAATTTTTAATTCAATGCTCTCGTTTGTTAAATGATCTACTAACTTATACTGGGAATTTAATAAATCATATAAGTAAATTTCTGTCATGCTAGTACCTGAGCCTGTCACGCTAGTATCTGAGCCTGTTATGCTAGTACCTGAGCGATAAAAGACACTAGATACAAACCCTAAATCATACTCTCCTTTAAACGGATATTTATATAATGCATTGACTTTTGAAGAAGAAACACCAAATACTTTCTTTGAATATTGATATTTATTATCCTCTCCTTTCTTTCCTCTGAAAATATTGCCATTATCGCTGAAATTTTCTGAATTATCCAAGAATCCTGATTCGCTTTTAGCAAAATCGGTGTCATTAGGAATCACGCCATCTCTACAATCTATGATTTTTAAGTAACTACCTGTATCTTTAAAGTTTTCTTCTATATCATCCACCTTCATATCAGTCTTAACTGTCTTTGAACTTTCATCAGGGAAGTACCACAAAGAATAAGCAGTAGAAACAAAAGCGGTCATCAAAAAGATGAAGAGCATCAAAACAATAATAACATTTCTATTTAATAATGTTTTTCTTCTCATCTTATTCAAACCTCCTTTTATCTTCTAATATCCTCTTCACTATAAGGAATATATGTTTGCTTAGTAAAAATAATAACTATTACTGCAGCATCTAAAACAGGTGAACACTTAACTGAAGTATCCTTTGATTGAGTTATGACTTCTTTATCTTTAAGTTTAGAAGGAGCATCATTAAAGTCGGCATTATCTACATAGCAAGGGGATGCTTGATTACCAAATCTTTCCTTCATCAAAGCTTCATATCTTTCAGTAAGTCTAAGATCGATTCTATCATAATAAAAGATATATACCATCAATACTATTGCTATAGCAAAGACTGAAATCAATCCCGTACCAGATTGAATATAGATGACTATAGATCCTAATACTTGATTTTGATAGCCATCAAAAACTCCGACTATTCTATCCGATGTGACATTAATTTCACCCGACATAGAGGCTGGGTTTGCATCTCCTCTAAAGGTGAACAATTTATGCCCATCTTTTTCTCCTATAGAATAGACTCTATGAACTATTATCTTATCATCCATTCTAAAAGCTACTATGTCATATACTTTTATTTGATCTTCGGATTTGAATTTATCGATTCCGATAAAAGCATACTGAGATATTCTCGTATTCATCCTATCTTTTGAATCTATACTACCATCTTTCAAATACTTGTTGTTATCGTTGATAGATGCCATAGAAGAAGTCTGAACAACTAAATATGTCTTATCTCCAAAATAAGTAGTCTGGTCATTCGACTTCATCACAGTAGCCCAGACAAAGAAACCTATGAGAGCGACTAGGAATATCCCTACAATACTATTAGAGATAATATTCCCGACTTTTTTTCTCTTTTTTCTCTTATAGTAAGTATCTATAAAAGATAGTTTTTTATTTTTCTTCTTATCATACTTCTCAACATCTTTATCCAAAATCTTAATTACTTCGTTATCTTCTAATTTGTTTTCTATACACTTCTTTCTATTAAAATAATAAAAGGAGAAGATACAAATATAGACAATTGCAAAACACACCAATGATATTGCAGATACAATCAGTACCAATGTTGATAAACCCATATATACCTTCTTTCTTGTTATTATTTATTAAAGGGACACTGAAAAAGTAAAAGAAATATTTGCATTACTAAAGATTTGAACTACATCTTTATAAAGATACACATTATCTTTAACTTCATCTAATTTATCAGTAATCTTAAAGCCTTCTGGAAATTTATCTGGAAATTTAAAAGGTAGATTGTCAGAGCAAAAGACGAATGTGTCCTTAGCATCAGTCTTATCAGCTTCTCTAAGAGTAGAGTCACTCGAGCTCACTACTTTATATTGATCATCCTCTTTAACTTTACCTTCATCGCTTACTGTAAACTTGTTGTAAGGATCTAAAGTAGCAGCATCTTTAGAACTTACTAGTTCAATATCTTGTCGCCACTGAATTCCATCATAAATTACTGTTCTTCTAGAACTATCTGCTGGTGTTATTGCATCGTTTCTACCATAAACCAAAACTGAGCTATTATCGTGTGAATCGTGTGAATAAGGTGAATAGGACACATTCATAATATCGGCGACAGTCAAATTTTTGTCAGCTACATATCCAGAATCAACTGTTAATTGCAAATTAAATTTAAGTACGTTTCCTGCACTAGAAATTAATGCTCCTTCCGGAAGTAGGTAATGTACATAAAACGGATTATTCAAATGGATTCCATCAGATTCAACAATTATTTTAGAATTCAAAGAAGACGAACTAATATCTTCTACACTATTTTTATCATCATTAATGACTATCTTTCCAAAATCAGCAACACCTGTTATATCGGTAGAAACAGTTATGCTATCTTCTTTAATCACATCATTTACAAAGTACCATGTTGAATATCCAACACCAAATAATGATAAAATAGCAAAAAAAGGTACCACAAAACCAAATAACAATGATTTCATGTACCTTTTCATATAAGAACTTCCTTAAAACTGAAAGATTATTAGACTACTTAACAATTTCAGCCGCAAAGCTAATACCAATGGACTTACCAGATACAACGGTATCCATATTGTCATATGCAGTCGATGTAATAGGCTCTTTTGCAGTATATGCAACGGTCACTTCAGTAATATCGAAAACATCAAAACTTGATGTTGCCTCATCAACTACTTCTAATGTAATTTCTTTTGTAAGAGTTAATTTAGTAGTGGAAGAAGTTTTTCCATCGAATGTGAAATTAACATATTCAGCAACTTCTGAAGGAATAGTAATTGTAGTAGTTACTTTATAAGAAGTTCCATTAACGAACTTATTGGCACCTCCATCATTTGCTATCAAAGACTCTTTGAAAGTTCCTTCAAAATGAACATCCTTACGACCAGCGGGCATTCCATCTTCTTTACTAGGTTGATCAAGAACTAGCTTAAAACCCTCAGACATATCACCATGGAACTTAGCACCTACAACCCTCTTTTCTGTAGGGTTTACTGTAATTCCTTTATTAACAGTAACGACATCACTGTTGAAATACCATGTTGCATAACCAGATCCAATCAAAGAAGCGACTGCCAACACAGGAATACCAAAAGCCAAAACAAATTTTTTCATTTTTTTCAAAATATCCTTTCATCGCGTAGATTTAGAAAAATCATTCGTGGGTTTTATTTATATAACTTAGCTATATTTCATTCAAGAAATTTCAATATATTGATTTTTTTAGAAAAAATATCTATTTTTTTATAATTTTGGATTAGATTAGCAAAAAAAGAAAAAGGAAAAAAGAACACTTTTAAATTTTGTATTTAATTTTTACAAAATGCTTTTTAATAATTAAATATTTAATCTGTTATCATACCGAGTAAATTAAGCTCAATTATGACTATTTTTTAATAAATATTAGCCTTTATGTAATTTCTTTACAATTAACTTACAATTTGCTCTAATAGATTCTATAACTCTTTAAGTATTAGTCCTTTGATTGTGTCTATTTAATATTTAACACACATATATGAATAGGTAGTACCAATAACTTGATTTTATAATAGCGACGAGTCTTACACAATTCAGCCTAATAAGTGCAATTCAAATTATGTTTCTTCATTTTTTTAAAATTTACTATTGCATTTTTATTTCGACTTGTGTATATTTACTTCCGCTATCTTAAATAGCGATGGACCGTTAGCTCAGTTGGTAGAGCAGCTGACCCTTAATCAGCGGGCCAAAGGTTCGAGTCCTTTACGGTCCACCACCTAGATATTATCACCACTCATAATGAGTGGTTTTTTATTTCATCTTTATTTACTTATATTAGAAGATATAATACTTTTGCTTGCAAAAAGTATAGAAAGAAGGTTAAAAATGAGATTACAAGGAAAAGTTGCAATAGTCACAGCATCTACTAGAGGAATTGGATTTGCTATCGTCAAATCATTTCTAAATGAAGGTGCAAAAGTCTATATGGCTGTTAGAAACATTCAAAGAGCTAACGATTCAATAGCTCAGTTTCCTAAAGAATGGCAGGAAAGAGTATTTCCCGTATTTTGTGATGCATCTAAAGAAGAAAGCTTTTCTTCTTCAGTAGAAGAAGTCGGTAAAAAAGAAGGTCATATAGATATCTTAGTCAACAATTTTGGAACTAGTGACCCTACAAAAGATAGAGACTTAAGAAATACTGATCCAAAAGTATTTATCGATACGATAAGTATCAATCTTAAAAGCGTATTTATGACTTCACAAACAGCACTAAAGTATATGGATAAAAACGGCGGATCCATCATCAATATCTCTTCTATCGGAGGTAAAGTTCCAGATTTGTCTCAAGTAGCTTATGGGACTTCAAAAGCGGCCATAAACTATTTAACTCAATTGATTTCAGTAACTGAAGCCAGAAACAACATTCGTTGTAATGCTGTTCTACCTGGAATTACAGCAACTGATGCCGTAAAGCAAAACATAAACGAAGCATTCCAAGGAATGTTCTTAAAGCATGTTCCTTTAAATAGAATGGCTTTACCTGAAGAAATAGCCAATGCTGTATTATTCTTCGCCAGCGATGAATCTAAATACATCACAGGCCAAGTTCTAGCAGTTGCAGGTGGATTTGATATAGCGACTCCGCTTTATGGGGATTTCATCGGAAAAGATAGATCTAAGTAAAACTAATAGTCGAATCAAATACTTTGAATAAGTGCATGTCAAAAAGATATGCACTTTTCGTTTTCATAAATATTTGAATATTTACCAAAAAAGCTGAGATTTGATATTTCAAATTAGGATTTCCTAATTAAGACCCAATTCAAAATAATCTAGTTTTCTATTTATAAAACTTCATTTTTTCTCTTTTCTTCTATCACTTTGTTTTTATGGTATTTCAAAGAATAAGAGTATTGTTTCCACAAGCAATAAAGACTAAATGCAACAACAGGATAACCGACAATTGTAGGAATCATATAATTGAGCAATTCAATAGTAGCCATATAAGATCCCAAAGCTAATACTAAAATTTCGACAATAGTAAATATAATTGAAACTACTAAAGATAGAACGATATTTATATTGCTCATTCTCTTTTTATAAATTAATAAGAAATATGAGAAGAAAAGACATACTGCAATTAAGATACTTGGAATAATAACAATACAAATTAAATTTCCAGGCTGATTATAGCCATTCAAAGTACCATAAGACATATCGCCTTCAATATGAAAGAAAGGCTGAGCTATAAAGACCAATAAGAGAGGTGCTAGTAATGAACAAAAAGCACCAATCAAATACAAGAAATACTTTTTCATACTATTCATTTCTCCATTTTATTCCACATATTTTTTCAACATTTACAATCTTAACACTAAATTCACTTTGAATATAAAAAGACCACCTTTTAAAAGGTGGCCTAGTTTATTCAAGTGTATTACTTAGACTCTGTTTTCTTGGCAGCTGCAGCCTTACGGTTGAAGCGATCAATACGTCCAGTCTTAGAGTTGAGGTTGACCTTACCAGTGTAGAAAGAGTGGCAGTGTGAACAAGTATCAACATTGATGCTCTTCTTGGTAGATCCAACTACAAATGAAGTTCCGCAAGTGGTGCAGGTGACTGTAGCCTGATAATAGGCTGGGTGAATGTCTTTTTTCATAAATGCTATATCCTCCCGGGTATTCGTTTCCAACGAATCCCTTAGCGGGAAGAATATAGGCTAATTCAGCAAAAAAATCAATAAGAAGACATAAATTTAAAAAAATCTCTTAGCTTCTATGTTTGGATTTAGTGCTATTTTCTAATTTCAAAAGAAAACAATGCTTTACCATTCGATTCAAAAATAATAGTTATTCCAAATAAAGACAATCAAGCACTATTAAAAACTAAGTCTTAAATGTTTTATACTCGCAACAAAAGAAACAAAATAATAAAGTTGAATTATATAACCATAAAAAAGATATGCTCTAGAACTGAACTCACAATTGATACTCTATCATTATTAACTTTGATTGTTTTAGGAATATATTCATTTGCTATCGAGATTACAAGCCATAATGAAGACTATTGAAAATAAAGCGTAAAAACAAAGAATAATACAAAGTAAAAATTAGTTTTCTTCATCACTGCTTCCATTATCAATCACATCTCTGAACCCTTGTTGGTAGAATCAGTGAACTCTATTGATGGATAATCACTAGCCATTGTATTTTTGAGTGACTCATACACTTCCCTAGTGTTTTTCAAATGGTCGGGATGATGTGTTTTCTCGTTCTTAGTTTTAATTTGAAGCACAGAGTCATGATTCATTATCTTGATTTCAACTATCTCATCAACATCGATTATATCCTTGCCATCATAATTGTTAATGATAATCTGATCAATAGATAACTCTATAGGTGCTAAGTTTAGATTATGGTTATTCCATCTTGTTTCCTTGACCAACAAAAAGAAAATTACAACTGAAATGATTAAGGTCAATATAATAATGGCAAGACCGAGATATATCCTGTCGATATGCATGTGCTCTATCATCATGAAGAAATCCAAGGCGTATTCTCTCGGCCAGGCTATAACGAATATAGCCAAGGCCAGTCCCACCATCCATATAATTGCTTCGCTTATGATGACCTCTTTTATAACGGATTCTTTCTTTCTTATAGCTTTTATCATATTACTACTCCTTCAATTCACCATTTTTAAAATTGATTACTTATTTTCAAAAGCGGTTTTCTAAGTTTACCATATGCTAGAGGCCATAACTTTACTTTTTCTTTTATATTTTGAAACTCGTGATCTATCGACTTAAATACATCAATAGCATACATAAAATTAAATGATATTTATCTTCTTATTACCACTTTTTTCTTTATTGCTTCTTTATGCTGCGTTTTGTAATGTATGCTTCTTGAATTTCTAGCGGTAACCGCTTATGAAAGTCAATGGATTAATCAAAAGAATTCCAAATGCCAAGAATCCAAAAACTAGGAACATAATCAACAATTAAATAATTATCGCTACAACATTCATATCCAATTCAACCTTCTAATAGATATAGCCTATCTTTAACAATATTAAGAATCAAAGCATTTTATTTTTTAAATACCAAAATTGCTTCCGCTGTCGTTGTTTCCGTAACCATTACCAATGCATATCCATTATTCAACATCTCATTAGCTTTTTCTTCGATTTTTTGGACATATTCTCTGCTTTTGGTGAATACTCAATCACAACTACTTTATGCATTTCTTTTACCTTTATAGGTTTAATAATTACCTTATAATAAAGCCATACTTCTTATACCATTTACATTAGCTTATAAAAAACTATTACATCGTTCCATAATTAATCCTTATATGCTCACCAAGATCAATTATTGCTTGATTAACAATTGCTTTCTTAGATAGATTGTAAGCGTTAAAGATATCCACTCTTGACGATTCGAACTCGCGAACCGCAAATAA
>ERZ1024493.18-NODE-18-length-25287-cov-49.214212_pt1 | contig 25287 bp, 17 predicted proteins | sample MGYA00520796_ERZ1024493 | MGnify/ENA primary metagenome ERZ1024493 (study PRJEB33242, sample SAMEA3444320) | Homo sapiens | biome: Host associated; feature: Gastrointestinal tract; material: Stool | place: Uganda | collected 2011-01-01 ...
GGAGATGCCTGTCACTGACACTTATACCAATGAAACTGAAGAACTGGTTGAAATCAAGGTTGGTAATGAGACTATCACCTGTACTCCTGGCCATAGCTTCTTGACCGTAAAAGGTTGGAAGAAAGCCAAAGAACTAACTACTGAAGACATCCTCAAGACTTTAGGCAAAGACCAAAAGATTACGGGTATCGCCAAAAAGAAACTGATTTCCAAGATCAAGGTCTATAACCTCAACGTCATGAGCAGTCATACCTATGCTGTTGGAAAGACAGGAGTGATTGTTCATAATAAGTGTTCTGGGTCCTATGAGCTTGATTTCAGTGATGGAAGAAAATACATCGGAAAAGGCACCGAAAAGCGTATGGAGGTATCAATTAATAGGATTGAAAAACAATATGGTGTAAAATTAGTACATTCTGATTGGAGTCGTGCTGAGACATCAAGAAAAGGGTTCCTTCAGGAGTATCTAAGAATGAGAAATGCCGGTTTTATTCCAAAAGAAAATGGATTGAATTGCGGTATTGAAGCAAACATTAAGTTTTACAACAAAATAAATAGTCCAGGTCTTAAAATTTGGTTAGGACTAAAATGAGGGAAAAAATGAAACAGATAAAAAAATATGATGAATTTTACATGAAGCCAGCAATATTTTGCGAAAAAACTGGGTTCAAAGGACGCAATGACATAGTTTTGTATTATGACATGCTCAACAAAATAACTGATTACTCAGAAATTAACAAGGCAATTAAGGAAAACGGACTCACTGGTATGGCCATTCAAAGAGGGTTCGATGCCTGCTGGGATGAGTCTAAGAAAAAAGAGTTCTTTGATAATGTTAACATTCGTGGAATAACTGATTTTCATGCCTCAGATGTCGACTATGAACAAGTTATAAGACTTTGTCCAAACCTCCGTGGCATCGGACTGGATCTCAAGGCGAACCAAATTGTGGATGTATCACAATCTACCAAACTAGAATATCTCGCTATCGCTGGTTTCAATGGATTTAACGTTAAAGGTATAAAAAACGGGTTAAGTATTCATTTCTGGGGAAAGCAGGGGTCGGTGTTCGCTTTTCCTGATTCTCTTCCGAGACGTCTTCGCTCAATAGGCTTTACATATTACAAGACTATAGATTTGAATTCGCTGAATCTTGAATACTTAGAAGGTTTCAATTCATCCTATGGCGGAAAGTCCATAATTGCCAGCGCCGACAATGCCTTTGTTCCTTACATAAAATCAATTGATATTGCACATGGCGATTGTTCATTCCTTACCCCTTCTTTTATAAGCAAAGCCAAGTTACTTAAAGTTCTTATGATTGAAAATTGTACTCCTATAATTTCATTAAAAGGAATCTCTTCTCTTGAACATGTATCCATCACGGACACAGATATCTTAGATAAGGATTTAACACCTCTAAAATCAAGCAAATATGTGAATGTTACAGATAAAAAAGGATTTAATATAAAAAACAAAGATCTTCCTAAACACAATAGATAAACAAAAAATAAACAGAATTAATTTAGGATAAGGGGCTGTTACGAAATTGTTTCCTCCAAAGGGTCAGTTCTGACAGCCTTTTTGCTTTCCATTTTTTCTGATTTCTTCTTGCTCGGCTTTACCTTCGGGAATTCCTCTCCAGGTGTGTCTTCCGGCAGTTCATATTTTACCAGTGCATTCGTATTGCCACTTATGAAATTGAACAGCTTTCTGACATTGAACCCACAGCTGAACAGCATCATCTCCAGCTCCGCTTTCCGGATCCCCGTTCTTTTGAAACGGACTTTCGACATGTCTTCCTTCATGATTCCGAATACTCCTTCGGACTGTATGGATCTCAGTATCCTCATGCGGATTCCTTCCGAAGTCTTCGATATCCCTCAGAGTCATTTTCTTAAGAGAGAAGGCGAGAACGATGAATGCAAACATCCGATAGGGGTCGTAGGGCTTCTTGCCTACGTTGGGCCCATCTCCGAAGACCGAAGAGGCGATGATGGGACCGACCCCGGATGATTCCAGGACGGTGAGGAAAACGTCCAATTTCCTCTGTTCCTTCACATCCATCGGAAAAGAATAAAAAATCGAACATTGCTTTATGGTAAAATAAGCCATGGTGATACCTCGTGAACAAAGGTATTCTACCAAAAATGGCTCAGGGTTAGATTCCCTGGGCCATTTTTTGGCTTTTTTACTTCTTTTTGCTTCTAGTAGATGCTGTTTCCGAAGAGTTGATTTCGTAACAGCCCCTTTTTCTTATAACCGATTAAATAATTCCTAATTGTAAATTTAAAATCAATATTCAAAAAAATGAATAAAAAAAGCCGAGCACTGAAGCTTGGCTTTTCCTTTTATTCCAGTTCAAACGCACCAGTATATAACTGATAGTAAGTTCCTTTCATGTCAATCAATTGATCGTGAGTTCCTCTTTCGATAATCTTTCCGTGATCCAATACCATAATGACATCTGAGTTTTGAATTGTGGAGAGACGATGAGCTATGACGAATACGGTTCTACCATTCATCAAGTTATCCATACCTTTTGTAACTATGGCTTCTGTTCTAGTATCGATAGAGGATGTAGCTTCATCCAAGATCAAGACAGGTGCATCATTTACTGCAGCACGAGCAATGGATAGAAGTTGACGTTGACCTTGAGACAAGTTTCCACCATCATTGGTGAGCATTGTCTGATATCCGTTAGGAAGACGTGTGATGAATGAATCGGCATTAGCTAACTTTGCAGCAGCAATACATTCTTCATCAGTAGCATCCAATCTTCCGTAACGGATGTTATCCATGATAGTTCCAGTAAACAAATTAGTATCCTGCAAGACCATTCCAAGAGATCCTCTCAATGAAGATTTCTTAATCTTATTTATATTGATTCCGTCATATCTAATCTTTCCATCAGCTATGTCATAGAATCTATTCAACAAATTGGTAATGGTTGTTTTTCCAGCTCCTGTGCTACCGACAAAGGCCACTTTTTGACCGGGCTTTGCATATAAAGTAATATCGTGAAGAACAACCTTATTTGGATTATAAGCAAAGTCCACATCGAACATTCTTATATCGCCTTCGAGCAAAGTATAAGTAATAGTACCATCAGCAGTATGAGGATGTTTCCAAGCCCAGATTGTCTGATTTTGTCTTGTAGCTTCGACGATGTTTCCTTGCTCATCGTATTTGGCACGAACCAAAGTGACATATCCATCATCTACTTCAGAAGTTTCATCCATCAATTGACATATTCTTTCACAGCCACCATATGCCAATCCGACAGAGTTTACCTGGTTAGCCATTTGAGAAGCATTGTTGGTCATCTGTTTGACCATAGGTAGGAACGAAACGACTATTCCTACTGTGATTTCAACATAACTTCCAGACAAAGTAGGATTCTTAACGTGTCCGATATAAAGCAATGTTCCAACAATAGCGATAACCACATACAAGATATTACCGATATTTCCAAGAATTGGCATCATAGTGTTTGCATATGAGTTTGCCTTGGTGGAAACATCTTGCAAGTTTCTAACAATAACATCGAAATCCGCTTCGCCTTGTTCCTCATGGTTGAACGATTTGATCACCTTCAAGCCGTTCATCATCTCTTCGACATATCCTTCTTCTTTTCCTAAAACTCTTTGTTGAGCGACGAAGTTCTTCGATGATTTTCCACCTACTTTATAAGTCACAATGAACATCCAAGCCACAAAGAGCATAACAATAAGAGTTAAATATATAGAAGAGAACAACATGACGAACAAAACACAGACGAACAATATTCCAGAAATCATTATTTCTGGAATAGATTGAATCAAGAATTGTCTTACCGTATCGATATCGTTGAGATATACAGACATGATGTCTCCCTTATCGTGACGATCGAAGTAAGAAATAGGAAGACTTTCCATATGGTTGAAAACTTTCTTACGAAGCTCATCCATATACTTTTGACCATATGTGGCATTAATAAGTGAATAGGAGAACGATCCTATTACCGATATAACATAACATGTCACTAGAATCATTAGCCACGGGAAAATCTTGCTCCAAAGTTCATCTGGTGAAACAGATAAAAAATAGTGACCTGTCAGCTCATTAAATACTGCATATTGACCATATATGTTGGTGACTTGTTGTATGACAACAGGTGCAACAATATTTCCGACAGCGACAAAGAAAATACAAATCAAAGCGATTGAGAATGCCCATTTATGGTTTCTAGCATAATCCAAGACACATCTCATCATAGGATTCTTGCCTTTTTTAATAGGTTTGTCCTTGATATCGATGTTTTCTTTATTCATTGAAATTTCTTCAGACATTTTGAGCACCTCCCACACGATTTTGAATATCGTTAATTTCTTTGTAGATAGAGCAATTTCTAACTAGATAATCATGAGTTCCCTTGTCTACAATCTTTCCGTCATCCATGACTAAAATCATATCTGCATCTTTGACTGATGAAACACGTTGAGCGATGATAATCTTAGTAGTATCGGTCAAAGTATCTTTAAGACCCTGGCGAATCAAAGCATCAGTCTTTGTATCGACAGCCGAAGTGGAATCGTCGAGAATCAAAATCTTAGGCTTCTTTATGATTGCTCTGGCGAGACACAATCTTTGCTTTTGTCCACCTGAGACATTTGTTCCACCTTGGAGAATTTCAGAATCATATTTATCGGGGAATGATTCGACAAACGATGAAGCCTGAGCTATATCACAAGCCTTTTTTATTTCATCATCTGAAGCATCTTTATTACCCCAAAGCAAATTAGACTTTATTGTTCCACTAAATAGAACATTTTTTTGTAAGACCATACCCACAGCATTTCTCAATGTTGTGATGTCGTAGTCTCTGACATCTACACCCCCGACTTTAACATCGCCTTGTGATACATCATAGAATCTTGATATGAGATTTACCAAAGTCGATTTAGATGATCCTGTCGATCCTATGATTCCGACGGTTTGACCGCTCTTGATATGTAAATCGATGTCCTTAAGTGCGAACTTCTCAGCTTCAAGTTTATACTTGAAAGAGACATTATCGAAGTCTATACTTCCATCCTCCACTTTCATTACAGGATTGGTAGGATTGGAAATTGTAGGCTTTTCAACTAACACTTCATATACACGACGCATAGAAGCAGTGCTCATTGAAATCATCATAAACACTGATGAAAGCATCATCAAAGAAGACAAAATCATTGCACCATATGTAATCAATGATGTTATTTGTCCGATAGTGATAGCTGTTGTAGCACTCTCTCTAACCAGCAATGTATATCCACCAAACAAGACTAAGCTCATAGAAATATACATAGCACAGTACATAGAAGGATTGGTCATTCCAATCAATCTCTCTGCTACTATTAAACCATTCCTAATATCTTCACTTGCTTTAAAGAATTTCTTCTTTTCATAATCTTCACGAACATAAGTTTTCACAACTCTTATACCACGAACATTTTCTTCGACCGACTCATTCAATCTATCGAGCTTTTTGAAAACTTTATTGAATACAGGAATGACATTGCCGATCAACAACACTAATACAACTGCAAGAACAGGTATAGTAATGGCAAATATCCAAGCCAACTCAGGAGATTGGATGATTGCCATCACTAACGAGAATATGAACATCAATGGAGCTCTCAAAGCGATACGTATCATCAACATATAGGATAGTTGTATGTAGGTGATATCTGTCGTTTGTCTAGTTACAAGACTAGATGTCGAGAACTTATCGATATTAGCAAAGGAGAACTTTGATACTGCCGAGAACAAATCCTTACGAAGATTTGTAGCAAATCCAACAGCAGCCTTTGCTGAGACCTTGGCAGCCGTATAACCACAGCCAAATGAGCAAAATGCCAAGGCTATCAATCCCAAGGAATAATAACCGACTGTCGCCATTGCTTCGCCTTCAGTCATCGTCTGGTTGAGAATATACCCTTCGCTCTTCTCCATGAATGTCAACAACATAGACATAACAAAAGGAATAACACACTCAAATACAGTTTCAAATGTAATGAACAATGCTGCTAATATTGAATCTTTCTTATACTCTCTAACGGAGCGAAGAAATACTTTGAGCATCTGTCCATAGCCGGCTTTTTTCTCTTTTGGTTCTTTCTTCTTTTTCATACTTACCTCCTCAAAAAAGTGGCCACCTTCACAAACAAGATATCTTATTTATGGAGGTGGCCACTCAACCATTTCTCTAGGTCTAGTTTACATTTAATCCATTTTTAATTATAAGAAAAAAATAATTTATTTCTAATCATTTTTTGTGAATGCGTTTACACTTTCCAATCTTGTAAAGCACATCTTAAGGAAGCCTCAATTCAATTGGCAATTTAAAAATGAGGGTTGAAAATAAGCATTGGATTTATTTTTATGGAATAGCTATTTTTCTTTTGAACTAGTAAGCTCTAACATATATAATTAAGAGTAATTGGTTGGAGGTTTTAAATATGGCTGAAATTATTGGAATTGACTTAGGCACATCATCTACTAGAATCTATGTTAAAAGCAAAAAGGCTGTCATCTTCGATGAACCAACTTGTCTATCCATAGATATTAAAACAGATCAAATCGTTAACATCGGTTATTTAGCATTCAAATCTTTAGGTAGAACTCCATATGGAATAGAGGTAGAGTTTCCGATGAAAGAAGGAGTCGTTGCCGATATTCAATCCGCATACCAGCTCATCGATCAAGTCTTTCAAAATCGTGGAAAAAAGAGAATGTTGAGAGGTGCAAGTTTCTATGTATCAGCACCGAACCAAATGACAAATGTCGAAAAGAATGCATTGATAGATGTCTTCAAAAAGATCGGAGCTAGAGAAATAATATTGCAACCTTGTGGGAAACTAGCAGCCTTAGGGGCCGGATATGATGTAAATTCACCTACAGGAACAATAATACTTGATATTGGAGGAGGAATTTCTGATTGTGGTGCAGTCTCCATGGGAGATATCGTAGTAGCTCATTCAACCAAAGTCGGTGGAAAAGAATTCGACCATGTCATAGAGAGATACATTAAGAACAAGAAGAATTTAGATATCGGTCCCAGGGCTAGTGAACAAGTAAAAGCTAGAATAGCAAGCGTAAATCCAAAAGCAGAGAACCAATTCTATGAAGTATCAGGAAGAAACATATCTACAGGATTACCATCGACAGCAATCATCTCTACAGCCGAACTATATCCTCTATTAAGACAACTCATCGATCAAATAGAAGATAACGTCAAGGAAGTTATCCAAGACATTCCTTCAGAGATGGTAGGCGATATCGTAAAATCCGGAATTATTCTCACTGGAGGAGGAAGCCAAATAGCAGGAATGAAAGAAACACTTCAATCCGATTTAAAAATTCCTGTAAATCAAATCAAAGATCCGTCCAATGCCGTCATATTGGGATTGGCAAAAATGATAGAGCAAGAATAATACAATGACTAAGATAGGAATAGTAGAGAACGACGAAAAAGATATGGCTCTTTTAAAGAATGCCATAGAAGAGTATTACAGCAAAAATGGTGATAGAGATTTTAATTTGGTTTGTTTTCCAAGTGCTTTATCATTCCTCAACGATACAGACAAGTTTGACGTGGCCTTTTTAGATATCATGATGCCACATATGGATGGGATGGAATTGGCCAAGAAAATAAGAACAACAAATAACAAAATGATAATTGTTTTTACGACTAATCTCATCAACTTTGCTATCAAAGGTTATGAAGTCGAGGCTTTGGATTATCTAGTGAAGCCTATAAATAAGAATCATTTATTCAAGACATTGGATAAGATTTCATATATCATAAAAACTAGAGAAGATAAATTCGTAACACTCAAAAACAAAACAGCGATAAAAGTTGTTTCTGTTAGCAGTATCACATATATTGAAATACATTCCCACCTTATCTCATATCATTTCATGGATGGAACTACTTTCGATGTTTGGGGTACTTTAAAAGAAGAGATGAGCAAACTACCCGAAAATGAATATGTCAGGATTAATTCATCAGAGATTTTGAATATGCAATTAATAAAATCGTTAAATAACAATGAAGTGTCCATAAACGGGGTGGGTATTCTTTATATTTCTAGACTATTTAAAAAAGACGCAACTAAGAAAATCATGGAGTATTTCGGCTCTAAAATATGATACAGAATCTTGGGTTAGGAATCTTCGAAGAATTGAGATTCATAATAGAATTATCGCTTGGCTTATACCCTGTCTTTTTCATATATTTTCAAAAGAAAAAGAATTTTTGGTTCAAATTTATAATTCCATATATAGGGATATTAGGAACTAGTATTTCTTATTGTTTTTTTTTCCAATATATCATCAATGTAAGAAATTGGAGATTCACAGTCTTTTTTTCATCTATATGGTACCTATTCTTAACATTCTTAATATTTATTCATAGCATCTATTGCTTTGAAATGAAAATCAACGATGGAATTTTATTTATCATAGGCGGATATGCAATCCAGCATTTAGATATGATCTTAGCTAATGAAATCGTAAGATTCATTTTGTATCCAGATGTTGTAAACCATCTATTTATTTACTTTTTGATTTGTGTTGGCTTTACTGTTCTATTCTATGCACCTTATTATCTAACCATATTTTTCTTCAACAAGAGTAGAGCTTCAATTTTGGACGATAATATCAGCACAAGAATTCTGTTATTGGTTCTCATCATAATGCTTTATGTATCAACATATTGCTTCCAGAATTTCTTTAGATCATATGACTCATACGATACACAAGTCATCAGCGCAACTGGAGATTGTTTCACTTCTACAATGCTTATAGTCGCTATGTTCATGATAGAAAAAGCGTCTATAGATAAAAGAGAAAAGGAATTTATGAAGTTGATGTACCAAAAAGAGAAAGAAAGATACGATTCCTTCAAAGGAAACATCGACTACATGAATGTCATGCTTCACGACTTGAAATATGAGATAAAGAAATTAGCTGATGATGGTGCAATCTCTGTAAGTTCATACGACGAAATCAAAAAGAACATCAGCGCCTATGGTGCCAATATCGATACAGGAAATGAAGTTATGAATTTAATAATGAGCGATATTACATATAGATGTCAGTCTAACAATATCGCATTTTCGCCATTAGTAGATGGTAAAACTTTAAATTCAATCGACAAAAACGATTTATATATAGGAATGTCGAATTTATTCGACAACGCGATTTCTTATGTGAAAGAGCTCCCGAAAGATAAAAGATACATAAACTTCATAGTGAAGAAGGTAAATAATTTTATAATAATAAAGGAAACCAATTATTTAATGAATCCAAATTTAATTGAATTCAACAAGGATGGAAGCATAAAATCAACCAAAAAAAGCGATAAACAGCATGGATATGGCACTAAATCCATTGTTTTATTTGCTAAGAAATATAAAGGTGAAGCTTATTTTAAAGTCGAAAACAATGAATTCATAACAACCATAACCATTCCAAATTAACTACCACTTATGTAATTAACTAGACCAAAAACGCTTTTTTACTGTAAACGCTTACCAATCTTTTGTAACCTCTAATCGCTAAGCACAATGGAGGTAACAAAATGCTAAAAAGACGTGTAAAGTCGTTATTAGGATTAGCGATTCTCAGTGTGAGCATGGCATCTGCTCTGTCATCCTGTACGAGTGGTAACACCAGCAATCAAACTGAAGAAAAGGTAATTCAAACATTAAACGGATCTGGTTCGATCAATGATACGAATTATGATTTCGAATTAAGAATTTTGGAAGCTGACAACGAATTCTACATTAAAACCTTAAACACCGAATATGAAAATATTTGGGGTGAATGGACATTCACTGAAGGAAAAGGATATATCTTGAAATTCGATGATGCCTATTGGACTGAAAAGAAAGTCAAGTATAACGAGGACTCAAAAGAATTCTTCTTCACCTATGAGGTCAACCTTGGAAGTGCAGTAGGAAAAACAAAAGTCAAATTCAGTGGATCTGCTGATAACTTCACTTATGATGGAGAAGGATGGGGATTTGAGCCATTCGAATTCTCTGCTTCTAATCTCGATGTCATGGGAATGACAACCATCGATATAACATTGACTTGTTATGAGGATTTGACATTCAAGACCCAGGCTTCTTGTCCTTTAATCGCTGTTCCAGAAAGAAACGGAACTTATTCATTCGATGAAGCAAATAAAGTATATACATTCAAATTCTCCGACGAAGAGAATCCAACACAAACAACATATGCTGACGGAACTTATTCATTAACATTGAAATTAAATGTTGGAATGCCTATGAAGTTCACCATCACATATACACCAGAAGCATAATAAATAGGAGAATAGTAAAATGAAAAGAAAAGGTAGAATTATATTAGCTTCTTGCTTAACAGGAATCGCTGCTGCTTTGGCTGTCGGAATCACCATCGGCAACTTCTATGCATTCAAATACGAACCTATCATCGCCTTAAACTTAGGTCAAGACACTTATAAGATTGTCAACAACGATTCAGATGAAAAAATTGAAGATATCTATAAATCAGAATTTTCAAACTCTAGAAAACTAGTCAGAGAAGAAAACAAATATGCTGAGACTATTCAATCCGAAGGTAGTGTCCTTCTAATGAATAAAAACTACGCACTTCCTGCTACAAATGCTAAGAACATAACTTTGTTTGGAACAACTTCAGTAGATTTCCTTTATGGTGGAAGTGGTGCTGGTAGTATTTCAACTTTAGGTACTCCAACTTTAAAGGAAGCTTTCGAAAATCTCGATTTCAAAGTAAACAGCAAAGTCTGGGATTTGTATAGCAGTGGTGCAGGATCATCCTATAGAAGAAAAGCCAGTTCAAAAACTTATAAAGTTGGTGAAGCTCCTGTTTCTATTTTCACCGATGATATCAAGAGTTCATTCAGCAATTACAACGATTTAGCAATCGTCGTAATCGGTAGAACCGGAATGGAAAACAGCGATTTGGCCTTAACGACAGTCGAAGATAGCTCAAAACACTCTCTCCAACTTTCACAAAACGAAATTGACACAATCAAATTAGCTAAGGATTCGGGATTTAAAAAGGTTGTAGTTCTTCTCAATACATTGAATGCAATGGAATTGAATGAACTCGACGATTTAGGTGTCGATGCCTGTCTTTGGGTTGGAGCAGGTGGACAAAAGGGTATCAATGCAATTCCTAAGATGATAAAAGGAGACCTGGTTCCTTCTGGAAGATTGGTAGATACATATGCAGTCGATGCCTTATCAGCTCCTGCAATGAAAAACTTTGGAGATTATACCTTCACCAACGCAACTACCCGTAACTCTAGCAAATATTTGAATTATTCCGAAGGAATATACATCGGATACAAATATTATGAGACTAGATATGAAGACAAAGTCCTAAATCAAGGAAATGCTGGAGACTATGACTACAAAAAAGAGGTTCAATTCCCATTCGGATACGGATTGTCCTACACAAACTTCGAATACAGCAATTTCAATGTGAAAGAGAATGCTGATACATTTGACTTCAGAGTTACTGTAAAGAACATTGGTGGATTAGCCTCAAAAGATGTTGTAGAAATCTATATGCAAAGCCCATATACAGACTACGACAAAACTAATAACGTCGAAAAATCAGCTATTGAATTGGTCGGATTTGAAAAGACAGATATAATCGAACCTAATAAATCAGAAACATTGACAGTAAGTGTGAAGAAGAGCGAAATGGCAAGCTATGATTATAAAAAAGCTCAAACATACATTGTCGATAGTGGAACTTATTACTTTGCTTTAGGTGACTCAGCTCATGATGCTTTGAACAACATCTTGGCTAAGAAAGGCAAGAACACCTCTGATGGAATGGATTATGATGGAAATCAATCATTTGTTTATACATATGAACAAAAAGATTTCGATAGCACAACATATGCAGCATCATTGTCTGGAGGAGCAGTAAACAACAAATTATCATTTGCTGATTTAACTAACTACGACAAGGGTGAGAAATACTTGACTCGTTCAAATTGGGTGGATTCATTCCCCAAGACTTACGAAGTTCTAGATGGATCTAGAAAAGCTCAAGCCAGCAATGAATTGCTGAATGATTTGCAAGTTCCGACAATCACTGATAATGAATCTAATTACACCATGCCAGATTTCAATTTAATAAGTGGAAATGGTGAATTATCCTTAGTCAACTTGAACGGAAGATCTTATGATGATCCTTATTGGGAAGTCTTGTTAAATCAAATGAGCAAAGAAGATATGTATAACCTTGTTCGTGTTGGAGGTTACCAGACTGGTGCAGTCGCCTCAATAGGAAAACCTGGAACAATCGATAAGGATGGATCCGCAGGTATTTCTTCGACATTGGTCGGTGGAAAAGGCGCTTTCGGATATCCTGTCGAAAGTGTCGTCTCTTCAACTTGGAACAAAGCTATCGCAAAGAGAATGGGTGAGTTGGTCGGTGAAGATGGAATCTATACTAAGACCAGTGGATGGTATGCACCTAGTATGAACATCCATCGTACTCAATTCTCTGGAAGAAACTTTGAATACTTCTCTGAAGATGGCTATTTGAGTGGACAATTCGGTGCTGCCATGGTAGAAGGTGCTGAATCCAAAGGATTGTACTGCTACATCAAACACTTTGCCTTCAATGATCAAGAGACAAACAGAGGTGGGGTGGCTACATTCATGAATGAACAAGCTGCAAGAGAAATTTATTTGGAGCCTTTCAAGATTACTATCGAAGAAGCTCATCCACACGGAGTTATGGCAGCTATGAACAGAATAGGAACCAGATGGGTCGGTCATTCTAAAGAATTGATGACTGATATTCTAAGAGGTGAATGGAACTTCGAAGGAATGGTCATCACTGATCAAGCTAGTTTCTACACAGACTATATCGGAGATGTAAGACCTACATTGTATGCTGGAGTTGATTTGATGCTCTGCACCAATTCAAGTCTTTGGAAAATTGAAGATTATGAGACTAGCAACATGTATTGCACCTTGCTTAGAAGAGCTACAAAGAATATCCTTTATGCAGTTGCAAACAGCAATGCCATGAATGGTGTCTCAGCAAAGACAAAGATCATTCGTGTAATGCCAGATTATGAAAAATGGTTGATTGCTTTAGATTGTGTCGTAGGTGTCCTTTGTGCCGCTGGAATCACATGGGCTGTGTTCTTATTCAAAAAGAAAGATGAAGTCGAAAACCCAGCAGAAGAAAAAAAGGCTAACTAATTAAAATAGAGAAACGGCAGCTGATAACTGCCGTTTTTTCTTGCCTTTTCAAGATATAAACAACTGAATGATAGAAGAGTATAATAAATGTTTGTGGAGGTCATATATATGGCTGAAGAAAAGAAATCATTATTTCAAGAAATCATGGCTTATAACATGGAGGCTTATAAGGCTCATGACCAGGAAGCAAAGGATGCTTGCGGAGCTTTGATATCTGCTGCAAGAAATGCCCAAGTCGTTTGCAAGAGTCAAAATAAGCCTTTCACAGATGCTGAAATGGGAAAGGTAGTCACTAAGACTTTGAAAGAGTTAGAAGAAGAGCTCGATGTATATGTGAAAGGTAATCGTCCTGAAAGAGCAGAGGCAATCAAAAAACAAATCGAAGTCGTCAACAAATTCAAGCCCCAACTTATGAGCGAGGATGAAATCAGAAAAATCATCGAAGCCTTACCCGACAAATCGATAAAGTCAGTTATGAAGGAATTCAAGACAAACTATCCTGGAAAAGCTGATATGAGCATGGTCTCAAAGATAGCCATGTCATTCCAAGGCAAATAACTAGTCAAAGACTTAAACACAGCCAAAAGCTGTGTTTTTTTAATAAAACCTTATCATTTTTTATCTTTTATCTTGTTTATTTCCTTAATTTGAGTTTTAATATTACGGCTTTGATAAAGCTAATTTTAAAACCCTATTCGGGGGAATAGTTAAATGGTATAACTACGGTCTCCAAAACCGTTGTTCTGAGTTCGATTCTTAGTTCCCCCGCCAAATAGATCAATATGCTTGATGTTTAAACGCATCAAGTTTTTTATTTATAAGCACTAATTTTTACACATTCAATAATTTTTCAATGTTTTTCTTTCATTTATAGTCAAATCTAGATAAAATAAAAATGTGTTATTAATGAAAGGAAAAAGAAGATGAAAGGATTCAAAAAGAAAGGATTTTTAGTTTTAATCTTGTCAATGTCATTGTTCAGCTGCAACAATTCTTTGACAAGAAATTATGTTGACTTAAACAAAGGCGAAGTTTTAATCGTAAAAAATAACGATATTAGATACACTAACACTACAGTCTCAATTACAAACGATGTCGTTATTACATATGATGTTAAAAGAGACTATACATTAAATAGATCCTCCTCTGATCGCTACTCCAATAGTGTTCTGTACAACGGTTATTATTACTATTGGACTAAGGAAATAACTACAGATAAGATGCTTGTCGGACAGAGCACGACAACAGTTGATAAAATATATTCTTACCTATCTATAGGAGAAGAAAATCTCGGATTAAGCGTAAAAACTCAAACCACAACAACTACTAATTATTCATTTGATAGTCAGTGGGTTTCTACTCCTGATGTAGAAATCAGTACACACATTATTTCATATTTTAACAGTCTATCAGATATAAAAAAAGAATGTCCTGATTTATATAATCAATTGGACTTGGAAAAAACACAAAAGCAATATATTTCAGGTAAGTCAACTAAATCGGTAACTGTCAATTTCCAAGACTACCAATCATCTTATTACTATATAGAAAAAGCCTAATAATAAAAATGTGTTCCTTGATTTGGAACACATTTTTCTCATATTTTATTTGACATCATCGACATCAACCTTAACAAACTTTCCTTCGATAATCGAATATAGGTAACATTCAATTTTGTGAATGTCTATATTCAGCAATTCAGCTAAGTTCTTCCTATATATCGACACCTGTCTTCTATATGCCAAATCAGCTGTAGATGAAGTTTTATAGTCGATGACATACGATGTATCATCGGTTACTATAGCTAAATCGATGCTTCCTTCATGATGCGAGACAGGATCTATGAACTCGAATTCTTGATGGAACTGTGGATGTCTTCCAACTAAATTAGAAATAAAGTCTGATCGAATAAACTTGTCGATCAACATCTTTTCTCTTTCATTCTTTATAAAATCTGATTTAGGCAATGTAGGATAGTTTGACCAATCTAAGTTTTCTAATTCTAAATGAAGCTTGGTTCCAAATTTCTCATTATCCTTATCTGCAAAGACTGAATCAGCCTTACTAGCTCTAGCAAAATTGTTGAGCTTATTCTTAGTTACCGAGTCAGGTAACGGATCACATAATCTAATAGAAAATGAATTTGAATCCAATAATTCTTGCTTATATGGGATATTAGATTTATCGACATCGCTGATGATATCTTCCATAGAATAATGAGCACAATCGCCATGTTGAAGTCTCATAAAGCTATGCGAAGCTCTAGCACCAAAATCTTCAAACGATTGAGGCTGAAGTCTAGTGGAATAGTAGAGTCTGCTTTTCATCGTAATGCTATTTGAAAAGACCATAACATTAGCTAATCTCGCTCTGGTTAAAGCGACATAGACCAAACGTAAGTGCTCGCTCAAATCATCTTCCTTTTTTTGTAATTCGTGAGCTAAAAGCTGAGGAAAAACAAATTTGAACTCATTTTTCTTATCGGGATTCCATATTTTTCCTTCTCCATTAGCATCCTTTTTGGAATTATCTCTTGGGCATTGCTCTCGAATAAAATCCCTATCGGCCTTAGTAAAAGAAGGAATAAATCCATATTTTTCATCAAAGATAAGACTTCCATTCTCTTCTTTAGATTTAGGTCCTTTATTCGACATAGGAACTATGACAAAAGGATATTCCATACCTTTTGATTTATGAATAGTGGTGATCAAAATAGAATTACCTCTGGCTTTATAAAGTTTCAATTCCTGTGGAGTATCAGACAAATCGCCTTCTCTCAATTCCTTGAAGTATTCGATGAATTCATTATATGAGAATCCCATACTAGACAAGTTATCGATTTCGCCGATGAAGAAATTATAAGAAGAAAGTATTTCATCAGGATTGTTCAAAGTAGAAATCTTATAATAGACATCAAACTTTGAAAAGATTTCTTTGATGATTTGATTTGGCGATTTGATTTCGGACTCGCCGGGAACATTGACTTCATCGAGCATTTTTAAGACTAAAGGTCTTTTAGCTTCATCTAACGAGAGACAATTCTTAACATCTTCAATTATCTGAATGTCCTTTACGTTGAGCAAAAAGCTTCTTTCTACTGAAGCTATACAATGCTTGTATGAATCTAATTCATCATTGGTGAGTTTTCTACCGGATTTCATTTCAGTCAAATAATACTCTAGCTTGACCAAGTTTTCTAAAACCATAGTCGCTGTATTCATCTTAAAATCTTGGTCAATGTCCAAAGTGCAAGGAATATTCAAACTAGAAAAAGCTTTGACATATGGATTAGCTTGATTCTTTGCTCTTACTAAGATTGCAAAATCCCTATATTCGGCAGGACGTCTACTACCATCCCTCTTTTCGGTGACAATCACTTTTTTACTTTCGACCCAAGACTTAATCTTCTTGGCGATATCAAATGCAATTATGTGTTTCTTAAGCTGACCATTAGTAATTTTTATAGGAAGTTCCTTATCTTCAAAATCATAATCATAAGAGCCTAAATCATTGAAATCAGTCGAGCTGATTTGGTTTAGTGTTTTGTTTGATGCTTTGATTTGTTGATTTATATCATTTGCATAATCTACACCTCCAACTTGTAACGTCATGTTGCTAGTAAAGAAGCTATTGACCTCATCCACGACTTGACTATCGCTACGATAATTATCAGTCATAGTCAATAATTCAAAATTATTGTCTTCTGGATTTTGATATTTATTCATAAATAAATCCGGCTTAGCATTTCTAAATCCATAAATAGATTGTTTGACATCACCGACCATGAAAGTGATATTTCTATTAAATTTGTTCTCGGCGAAATTAACAGTGAATACTTTATTGTCATCATCCATTGCCAGCAATTGTTCTTCATCAGTTCCTAACAACATCAGAAGCTCTTCTTGTGAATTATTAGAATCCTGATATTCATCGACCATTATGGTTTTAATTCTATTTTTTTCTTCTTCTCTAATATCAGAATTCTCTTTTAATAGCTTAAGACACATATAAGAGACATCAAAAAATGTATATGCGTTATGTTCTTTCTTTTGCTCTTGAACTATTTGATGAATCTTCTTATTCAATTCAATTGCATAATCTATATATTCGGCATTCTTGTCCATCAATTCAACTGAGGTTTCAGTAGGTAAAATCTTAATCAAAGAATTCTTGATATTATCATAGGAGTCTTTAATACACTTCTTTTGCTTTTCCAATAATTCTAATTTTTGATCATCACCTTCATACTGACTTACAACTTCATTCTTCCACCAACTACGGTCCATCGGCCTAAAGATTTCTTTAGGACCGCTTTTCTTTCCTTGAAATGAAATGTTTTCCATATCATGAATCATATTTTGGATTTCAGAATAGTAATCCTGGCATTCAAGATAGTAATATTTCTCACCGATTTTTCTAATCTTTACTGCTGCTCTTTCAAAGAACGTTGCTGAGTTTTCCTCATCATTAGCCTGAACATCGACATAATCAAGTCTAAACTGATCCAATACAGCACCAAGAGACATCATATATTCGGCAAAATAATTCAAGCAATAAAAAGCTGCATTATTTTGTATTTCTTCCTGATTACTTAAATAATTCTCTTTCCAATTATCGAATATATCTTCTGCATTAGATTCAGTCTGTCTCATCTTTTCCAATGAGGCAATCATAGATTTAAGTAATCCACTATTAGTTGAAACATCCCTATCAAAAAAAGATCTAATCTTTGAATTTGGATTGTTGAATTCCTCATTGATTATTTCATCTTCGGCTTTATAAAACATATAGTCATTTACTGTTTGATCCAAAATAGTAAATGTTGGAGAAACTCCTAATCTATCAGCATATTTTCTAACTATAGCATTTGAGAAAGAGTCAAATGTAGAAATCTGAGCCGAATCAACCTTTTCAGCTTCATCTAATAGCTTTTTGCTAGCTTCCTCGTTGATGAATGGATATTTTTCTTTTTTAGTTGCAAACTCTTTCAAATCATCCTTTATTCTATCTTTCATCTCTCTAGCTGCGTTATTGGTAAAAGTCAAAATCAGCATATCTGATACGGATAAATCCTTCACCAAGATTCCATATAAGACTCTTAAAGATAGAGTTGTGGTCTTGCCACAACCAGCACCAGCAGAAAGGAGTATATTTTTATTGAAAGTAGTAATAGCTTCGAACTTTGAGTTATGAGACCCATCCGGTGAAGTTCCATATTTTTTTATCAAGAACTCATTAAAATCAGCTAATTCATTATCGTTGAGCAAACCCATTTCATCAATCCTCCTTTTTGCTATCTTCAGTAGCATCGTCAATAGCATCATCTTTCACTTCATCATCGATCAAACCACCATCAGGCATTTTCATACCATCATAGTCCCCATGCACACTCGATAGAGTTGATTCATCAAAATCTGCAATGACTATCTCATGTTTTTGATATGGTCTTGTAAAACTAATGTCTGGATAATCATCTTCTGCCATGGCCTTGTTAGAGCCATTGTAGTAAACATAAGTTGGATATACAGGAAACCATTTAATTCTATTTGGATTGTCCTTATCAGTTAGTCTTCCTTCTCTCAAGTATTTAAGACAATAAAAATAAGAAGTCAGAGTAGCCGATCTGATTCTATCGTTAATACCCAGTCCATCTGTAGATGGGCTTCCATTGGGATATAAAGAATCTGATTTTGCACCAAATGTCAAATCTTTTGTGATGAAATCTTGAATCTTGCAGATAAGATTGTATTTAACACCTTCTTTAGAAATATCATTTTTCGAAGTTAGCATTACTTTTTCATCAGATAAATTTTTTATAAAATTCGTGTTTTTAGATACATTATCGATTCCAAAAGCCTCTTGGAAATCTTCCTTGATAGGAAGATATTCATTTTTGAATGAATATCCAGTGATTATTCCACTATAGTCCAAATCATAGGGAGCCGAGTAAGGAATCCTACATATATAAGATCCTATTAAGTCTCCTGTTTTCATTCCATTTGCCTTCATGACTCTATCAAAAACTACTGAATACAAAGGAAGTTGAAGCATCCTACCCAAAAGGGAGTTAGTTCTATCGACATAATAGGTGGTAGAACTAGAAGTTTTATAATCCACCAATACATAATCATTATCGCTTCTATACACTTGATCATAGAAAACTCTAATAGATGAATTCATAGGCATGTCGATAGTAGCAGTAAATTCATCACCTTCTTCAGGCCTAATTTGCTCCCATCCACATGTTTCTTCAAACTTTTTTAATATTCCTAAATCATGACCGGTAAAATTCAAATCAGCATTCTTTAAGAAATACATTAATTGATTTCTATTCATTCCACAAAAGATTTCAGGAATTGGATGTCTGGCACCATTTAGAAGATTATCGACAGTTTTGTCAAAATCAAACAAGTCTCTTTCCTCTGCATGAGCATGAATCAATTGACCCGCTATATTTGTAAAGTTCGATGATCCCTTCAGCTTTAAAATATTTTTACAATAATAGGAGAAAGGATTATTCATATAGCAATCTAAGGATGTATGAGACAATTCGATTTTAGAGTTCTCCTCAAAATAATTTCTAAAATACTCTTGAGTTTCTTCATCACTATCGAAATCGTTATCATAAGAGCAATAAACATTTGCACTTCCCTTAGCATTCTTAGAAATTGCTTCAGCCATATCATCTTCATATCTAACAGAATCATATCTGTTATGAAGAATAGAATGATAAAAACTTAAGTCCTTTCTTCCTTCTCCAATAACAGAGCCGTAAGAATCATATTCATTAATTGAGTTATCTATTTCCGATATCCAATCAGATCCCTTTAAGAAAAATACTTTTGGATATTCCTGAAAACAATCATTGGCCGCTCTCGACATCCTCACATTTTGAGAAAGCGAAAGATTATCTTTTATTATCAATTCTTTGGATTTATTCTCTTCAGTAGATAGTTGCTCATAAGTAAATCTCCTCTTATAGGCATCAGCAATCATTCCATTATCCTTTGATACAGAAACTAAAGCATCAGAGAATCCTAGAACTAGTAGGTGTTTGGAAGGAACTAAGTCAACTAAATTATCAACCACACTTATTCCTTCGATTCCATCATCAAAGTCGATTGCTGAAGATAAAGAACTCTCCAAATATTCAACAAGTAAATTCAATGGTAAATCTATATTTCTTTTTTTCTTTAATGTATAGATAGTAGATAAAACTTTGATGATTGCTGACTGTGCTGTCGTATTTCTTATAAGACTAGCTTTTATAGCTAAGTCATCTAAAGACATTCCACCTTTTACATCGTTGATAAACTCTTTAACTTCTTTTATATTTCTCACACAATCAATAGGAACAGAAACAGGTAAATTAAATAATGAAGCTGTATTCTTTACAATGCTGAAATATGAACTAGGACAAACAATTTGATAATCAGCAAAATCTACTTTTCCACCCTTTATATCATTTGATACTTCTGAGCATAACCAATTCAATCCCTCAAGAACTTCAATCCAGGATTCACCATAGAGAATTACTTTTTCAATGAAATTATCATGATAAACATTTAAAAAATCTTTCACTTCTTTAAAAGAGTTAGAGATATCAATGTTTAATGATTTGAAAGCACTAATCAAATCATAATCATTTTTAGTATATCCGATAATAATTACTGGTCTAGAATTTAATGCATATTGATTCATATAATCAGGCTTATGCAAATAGCCATTAGTAATAGCATTATCTCTAAGTTTTCTCAATTTAATTAATGTTATAGATTCATCACCGCTAAAATTCTTATTATCAGTAAGAAGATGGAAGCTTTCAAAATTCTTTTTTGCAATAGCAAATGAGACATTTCTATTCAAAGCATACGATAAGACATCTTCTTTTTCATAAGTATAAAAGGCACTATCTAACACATCTTTCTTAGAGAAATAATGAGCATGGTTAAAAACTCTATTTTGAATTAAATAAAGCTTTAAATTATCAGGACAAATAACATTGATATCAGTAGTGATCATATTGCTTAATCCTCCTTATATTATTTTACTTCTATTTTTGTTTCTAGAAATATAAATATAAAGTACCTATTAGGAATGCTATATTTTTTACCTATTGTTTTCTATCAACAATTCTTAATTAGATTACAGAAATTCAATCGAATAACACTTTGCTGATGGAAAAAACTTAGGCATACATCTATTAAAAGAAACTCATGAGTCCCTACCTTTATGCTATAAAACAATCAAATAATTCTTTTAAAAATTATTTTTTAATATTAAAACTTTATTTTTGGTCAAATTTATATTTATAAATTAAAATTGGTTATACAAAATATCAATGTATTTCTTTTATTCTTAAAAAACTAATAAATATTATATTTATAACAACTGTACATTATTTTTAATAAGTAATAGCTATTAAAAATTTCCTTACAAATATCTTATCTACTTTTCGTGGACAAAGATGTAATACCATATTTTTCGTGGAAATCTTATAATTTTATCGATTGGAGATAAAAACATGGATCAAATTAAAACCGGAAACTTCTTAGTTAGTCTAAGAAAAGAGAAGAACATTACTCAACAGCAATTAGCCGATATATTGCAAGTCAGTGTAAAGGCAGTATCCAAATGGGAGTGTGGCGAAGGTTATCCTTCTCTTCAAAGCTTAAAAGATTTATCTGATTTCTATGGTGTTACCGTAGACGAAATCATAAATGGTGAAAGAAATAAAACAGAAGCCAAAGAACCAGTCAATACTTCTATTCAAATCAAGGAAAAGAAACCATTGAACTTTCCTATCCTAAGATCTATTTCTTTAGGAATTACTGGATTAGGAATCATGCTTTATTTCATTATAATGTATTGCTTTTATTCAACAGCAGGCAGTTTGATTTGCATTATATTTGTAACTTTAATCGGAATAATCCTAAGCTTACTAGAATTAAATCGTTATAAAAATAGGAAAAGCATTGTCATAGCCTTATTCAATTATGAATTCATCATAATTGGAATAGCCTTATCCTTTATGACCTTTTGTTTCTCATTAACAAAATTAAATGTAAACCTTGGAAACAACTATTATGTGACATTTGATTCATTCCACTTTGCAACTAACTTTGTTAACATTGCAATATGCCTTATTGGATTCCTAGTGTTACTGATTTGGGGTGGAATAGAATATGGGCTTTATCTTAAAAAAGGAAAAGATTTCTTCGATACATTGAAAGACAAAGGAAATAGAATTCTAGCAGTTAACAATGTTAGTCTTATTATCGTCCTAATTCTTTATGTAATGCTAGATTCTAATAAATACAATTGCATTTGGTACCAAGTTTTATTCTTTGCTATCCCTTCTTTATTTGAAATAGTAGAGGCTTTTATCAACAAGTATGAAATCATATTCAAATCTATCAATTTAGTTCTATGTATAGCAGCATTTATAACATCAATTACTATGATAAATGTATTCAGCAATTATGTGGTAGAGTTGATTACAATATTGTTTATAGAAACAGCAGCCTTATCTTTTGCATTGTCCTTTGTAATATCTTCTTTAAAGAAAAAAGAAGTAAAATCTATCAAAAACGAATAAAACTTTTCTCTGAGTTATTGAATCTGTGTAAGTGCTTACACTATAATTTATTCATAGAAAGGAGGTTTCTCCTAGTATGGATAAATACATTCAAGATATAGCGACGATGTGGAATAATGGTTGGGACATAACCTTATATTCATTAATAGTAATTGTTATAAGTGCAATACTTACTGGACTGATAGGACTAGAAAGAGAAAAGCATGGATATTCAGCAGGTTTAAGAACTCATATGCTTGTAGGTTTCGGATCTACTTTATTCACTATTGTTTCAAAATATGCTTTTGGAAGTGGAGATCCTGGAAGAGTAGCTGCTCAAGTAGTTACAGGTATCGGTTTTATAGGTGCGGGAACGATAATCCAAAATGGAATCAACGTCAAAGGATTGACTACAGCTGCTACCCTTTGGGTGGTGGCTGCAATAGGAATGTGCTGTGGAGTCGGCTATATTTCTGTAGCGATGATAGGAACTTTAATTGCTTTAATAGTTTTAATTGTTCTAAAACTATTGGAAGATAAAAATCCACGTAAAAAGTCATATAGATTAGCCTATCTTGTTTCTAAAGGTGAAATGACTTTATCAAAGGCTGTAGCAGCCTTGGACGAAATGAATGTCATCGTCAAAGATATAGATATCAGTTCTGCTATGCACGAAAACACTAGATGCACAAAAGTAATCCTGACTTTGAGGATAAAAGGTATGAATACAAAAGCTGAAGTAATGGATAAGTTGATAAATATACTCCAGCCTCTGGCAATGGAAGAATTGACTTGATCATTATCCGCTCGAATTAAAAAACTCTCAAGCCGAGTCAAAATGAGCCATGACGAAAAGTCCGAAAATCCCCTTAAATACTACGTTTTTGGGACATTAGCCGGAAAGTCAGTTGTGGAAAATCCAAGGTCGAAATCGAGAAATCATATCGAAATTTCCACTCTTTCTGGCTAGAAATGCTCCAAAATTAGTGGCAAAACTTGGGTGAAAATAAAACGTGCAGTTGATTCGCCTGGAAGGTGTCGGGAAGCACGTCGTTCTGGGGCATTAAGAGTTTCTAAAGAACTCTCACACGCGGTGGCACGCAAAATGAAGAGATATCCTCTTCAAATCAACAAGTGGAAAGTAGTAAAATACTCTCACCTGCTCGAGTGGCGAAATCAGGTATACGCGATAGACTCAAAATTTGTTAGTCGTGAGGCTGTGCGGGTTCGATTCCCGCCTCGCGCACCATTGGAAATCTAACCTCTTAGCTTCAACGCTAGGAGGTTTTTTGTTTCTCTAACCTTCTAAAAAGGAGGCCATATGCCAATTGAAAGAAACAACCATGATTCCGTAAACGGGACGAAGATTTCATCCATATCGCCAAACAGGAAGCTCAACAAGAAAAACACAACTGGCGTAATCGGAGTAGCCAAGACGATCGTGAAAAGCCCATACCGGGCTTATATCATCATCAAGGGCAGGAAGATCGAACTGGGCAGATTTAAGACCCTAGATGAAGCTGCAGCGGTTAGAAAGAAAGCGGAGAAGAAATACTTTGGACCGATATTGAAAGAACATCCATCCAAGGATAAAACCACTTCTTACGTAAATAATGGCAAAACACTCAATCTTGCTGGAAAGGTTTTCCCTCATTTTAAGGTGATCAAATATATGGGGATGACCAACGACAGGCTTCACCAATGGCTTTGTGAGTGCGAATGCGGAAAGAGATTCATCGCCACTTCTACTGATATTCGGAGACGTCAGGTGGCTTCCTGCGGATGCGTAAAAGGCGAAGAACCCCGAATAACAAAACCCGTGATTCAATGCCACGCCATATTGGTGAATGGAACTAATTTAACGAAAATAGCGAAGAAGTCACCCAACAGAACAACAAAAGCGGGACCAAGGGAATTTATCAGGATAGATGCGGCACCTGGTATGCTAAAATTGTTTTTAGAGATGTCGAACATAAGGTCAAGTGCATGTCTCAGCTCCAGGCGATTTACAAGCGGAAAGAGATGGAGATGGAATACTTTGATCCTGTGGTGAAACAACATAAGAAATTGCTGCAGAAAAAGAAAACAAAGAAAGGAAAATAAATTATGAAATACGAATACAAAGTCATCTGGGAAAGCGAATCGAAGAATTTAGCCTACGACTTCAACCAGGAAGCACGTGACGGTTGGAGAGTCATCTCCGTTGTCTGGGATGACTTCGAAAGCTTGTTCGTCGCTACGCTTGAAAGAGCAAAATAAGTTTTTCTGTTTCCTAAGCATTCCTAATCTCGCATTGTAACGTCTACTTAAGACCAAAGTAGCAATATTGATAAAAACGAGAAAAAAAGAAGCCAAAATCATCGACATTGTTTTTGATGTTGGAAAATCGATGATTAATCTACTATAAACGACTTACGCTGATGAAGGGTGATAAGG
>ERZ1024493.20-NODE-20-length-19927-cov-7.885316_pt1 | contig 19927 bp, 14 predicted proteins | sample MGYA00520796_ERZ1024493 | MGnify/ENA primary metagenome ERZ1024493 (study PRJEB33242, sample SAMEA3444320) | Homo sapiens | biome: Host associated; feature: Gastrointestinal tract; material: Stool | place: Uganda | collected 2011-01-01 ...
TGCCTACTATGGAGGCTGCAAAGGCACTTAAGGAGATTAAGAAACAAATTACTATACCGCTTGTTGCAGATATACACTTTGATTACAAGCTTGCAATAGCTGCAATTGAAAACGGAGCCGACAAGATCCGAATAAACCCCGGCAACATAGGAAGTGCTGAAAGAGTAAGGGCTGTGGTGGATGCGGCAAAGGAAAGAAATATCCCTATCCGTGTCGGTGTAAACAGCGGTTCCCTTGAAAAAGATCTGGTAGAGAAGTATCATGGTGTGACAGCTGAGGGACTTGTGGAGAGTGCTTTAGACAAGGTAAAGCTCATAGAGGATATGGGCTATGACAATCTGGTCATTAGTATCAAATCATCAGATGTCATGATGTGTGTAAAAGCACACGAGCTTATTTCAGATAAAACCAATCATCCTCTCCATGTTGGTATCACAGAGGCAGGCACAATAATAAGCGGCAATATAAAGTCAGCCATCGGACTTGGACTGATACTAAGCCAGGGCATTGGTGATACAATACGTGTATCTCTCACGGGAAGCCCTCTCGAGGAAATCAAGTCTGCCAAGCTCATTTTAAGAACTCTTGGTCTTAGAAAGGGTGGCATAGAGGTTGTTTCATGTCCTACCTGCGGCCGTACACAGATAGATCTTATCGGGCTTGCAAATCAGGTGGAGACAATGGTTTCAGGCTATGACCTTGACATAAAGGTTGCTGTCATGGGCTGTGTCGTAAACGGACCGGGTGAAGCAAAGGAAGCAGACCTTGGTGTAGCCGGAGGAATCGGCGAGGGCCTTATCATAAAGCACGGTGAGGTATTTAAAAAGGTGCCTGAGAGCGAGCTTTTAGGTGCATTGAAATATGAGCTTGACCATTGGGGTGAATAATTTTGACAAAGACATTTAAGGAAGTTTTCCCTACACTTAAGCTGGACAAGGATATGGAGAATCTGCTGGAAACTGCAGATGTCACCAGAATTTCCGTCAACCATGCAAGAGATTTTTACAAAATATATGTAAAAGCAAAACGCCTTATTTTCAAAAAAAATATCTGGAAGCTTGAGGAAAGCATTAAAAAACAGATCTTTAAAAGTAAAGATATCACAGTAAAAATTATAGAGTCTTACGAGTTGTCTTCGCAGTACACACCGAAGACTCTTTTTGATGTCTATTTTGACAGTATTCTTGACGAAATAAACAGTCACAGCGTGCTTTTGTACAATCTGCTGCGCACCTCAAAATGGAGCTTTACAGATGATACACATGTCACAGTCACACTCGAGGAGACAATAATCGCAAAGACCAGAGGCAATACTGTCATAGAATTTCTTGAGAAGGTGTTCTGTGAGCGCTGTGGAATGGATTTTATCGTTAATTTGCAGTACGAAAAACCAAAGGTCAGCAAATACCGTCAGAATGCAGACAAGCAGATTGAGCAGGAGGTGCAAAATATTGTAGCCCGCACTAAATTTGCCATGGCAAAGGATGACGGTGACGAAGAAGCTAAGGTGGCTGTCGATGACGGTGCAATGTTTGTAGGAGGCAGTGAGAATGCAGCCGCTGCAAAAAAAGGTGTCACATCAGATGCGCCTAAAGCTTCAGACAAGAAAAATGAAGCAAAGACAGGCCAGGATACTGATAAAAAATCCGAGAAAAAACCTGAGAAGAAGTTTGAAAAGAAATTTGAAAAGAAGTTCGAGCGCAGGGGAGATTTCAGACGCAAATATGACAATGATCCTGATATCGTGTACGGAAGAAGCTTTGACGACGAGGAGATGGCCATTGAAAAGATTGACGGTCCTATCGGTGAGGTTACAATAAAGGGCAAGATCCTTACAGTTGAATCACGTGAGATCAGAAACGAAAAGACCATCATTATGTTTGCAGTCACTGACTTTACAGACACCATCATGCTCAAGCTCTTCGCCAGAAATGACGACGTAGCAGATATTCTTGCATATATTGCCCCGGGCAACTTCGTTAAAGCAAAGGGAGTTGTGACTGTAGATAAATATGACAGTGATTTGTCAATAAGCTCAATAGTAGGACTTAAAAAGATACCTGATTTTACCTCAAAGAGGGAGGATACTGCTGCCGAAAAGCGTGTTGAGCTTCACTGTCACACCAAAATGAGCGATATGGACGGCGTATCTGACGTAAAGGATATTGTGAAATGTGCCATGCGCTGGGGTCACAAGGCCATTGCCATTACAGACCACGGTGATGTGCAGGCATTCCCTGACGCTAACCATACGGTGGACGACAAATTCAAGGTCATTTACGGTGTGGAGGCATATCTGGTCGATGATACAAAGGATATTGTGGAGAATGCAGCCGGGCAGTCGCTGGATGATAAATACGTGGTATTTGATATAGAGACAACAGGCTTTTCTCCTGAAAAGAATAAAATCATAGAAATAGGTGCTGTGAAGGTCATCGGTGGTGAGATTGTGGACAGATACTCCACATTTATAAACCCTGAGGTGCCTATCCCGTTCAGGATTGAGGAACTCACCTCGATAAGAGATGACATGGTTATCTCATCGCCTACGGTGGATGTCATACTGCCGCAGTTTATGGAGTTTTGCAAAGACTGTATTATGGTCGCACACAACGCTGACTTTGATATGAGCTTTATAAAGCGAAACTGCGCACTGCTTGGCATGGAGTGTAATCCTACAATAGTGGACACAGTAGCTCTTGCGAGAGTGCTTCTGCCACAGCTCAACAGGTTTAAGCTCGACACAGTGGCCAAGGCTCTAAACATTTCGCTTGACCATCATCACAGAGCGGTGGATGATGCCGCATGTACCGCAGAGATATTTGTCAAATTCATAGAAAAGCTGAAGGACAGAGGCATATCGAGCTTAGATGAGGTAAATGCACTGGCTAAATCATCTGTTGAGATGATAAGAAAGATGCCTACATATCACGCCATCATTCTCGCAACCTGCGACCAGGGACGTACCAATCTATACAGGCTTATCTCACTGTCGCACATCAAGTATTACAACAAGAGGCCACGAATACCAAAATCTGAGTTTAACAAGTACCGTGACGGACTTTTGATAGGCTCAGCCTGTGAGGCAGGAGAGCTTTACAGGGCTATTTTAAACGGAAGACCTCAGGAGGAAATCACAAGACTTGTGAATTTCTACGATTACCTGGAGATACAGCCTCTTGGAAACAATGCATTTATGATACGTGACGAGGATTCCGATATTGCTTCAAACGATGACCTTATCGACATAAATAAGCGTATTGTTAAGCTTGGAGAGGAATTCGGAAAGCTGGTTGTTGCAACCTGTGATGTGCATTTCCTAAATCCAGAGGATGAGGTATACCGCCGTATTATAATGGCAGGAAAGGGCTTTAAAGACGCAGATGAGCAGGCTCCGCTTTACTTAAGGACCACAGAGGAGATGCTAAAGGAGTTTGAGTATCTCGGAAGCAAAAAGGCTGAAGAGGTAGTCATCACCAATACCAATAAGATAGCAGATATGTGTGAGCGTATCTCACCGGTCAGACCTGATAAGTGTCCACCGGTCATCGAAAACTCTGACGGTATGCTTCGTGAAATCTGCTACAACAAGGCGCACAGGATGTACGGAGATCCGCTGCCGCCAATAGTTAAGGAGCGTCTTGACAGAGAGCTTAACTCTATTATTTCAAACGGCTATGCCGTAATGTACATCATCGCCCAGAAGCTTGTTTGGAAATCAAATGAGGATGGCTATCTGGTTGGCTCGCGAGGCTCCGTAGGAAGCTCATTTGTCGCAACCATGTCAGGTATCACAGAGGTTAACCCGCTGCATGCGCACTACCTTTGTACTCACTGCAAATACAGTGATTTTGATTCGCCTGAGGTTAAGGCATTTTCGGGCCGTGGCGGCTGTGATATGCCGGATAAGCTCTGTCCAAAGTGCGGCAGACCGTTAAGCAAGGAGGGCTTTGATATTCCATTTGAGACCTTCCTCGGTTTCAAGGGAAACAAGGAGCCGGATATCGATCTGAACTTCTCCGGTGAGTACCAGTCAAAGGCTCATAAGTATACCGAGGTTATTTTCGGAGAGGGACAGACCTTTAAAGCCGGAACCATAGGTACACTTGCGGACAAGACCGCATTTGGATACATCAAAAACTATTACGAGGAGCGCGGTGTCAGAAAGCGTAACTGTGAGATTGACAGGATAGTGCAGGGCTGTGTCGGTGTGCGCCGTACTACAGGACAGCATCCAGGCGGTATAGTCGTGCTGCCGATGGGTGAGGAGATTAATACCTTTACACCTGTACAGCATCCCGCCAATGATATGACTGTTGACATCACGACAACGCATTTTGACTACCATTCAATCGACCACAACCTGTTAAAGCTCGATATACTCGGACACGATGATCCTACCATGATTCGTATGCTTCAGGATCTTACAGGAGTTGATCCTACAAAGATTCCGCTTGACGATAAGGCGGTCATGTCGCTGTTTCAGGACACATCTGCTTTGGGCATAGAGCCTGAGGATATCGATGGCTGTCCGCTTGGAGCTTTAGGTATACCGGAGTTTGGTACCGATTTTGCCATGGGCATGCTCCTTGATACAAAGCCAAAGGAGTTTTCTGACCTCATCCGTATTGCAGGACTGTCACACGGTACTGACGTATGGCTTGGCAATGCACAGACTCTTATCGAGGAGGGCACAGCTACCATTTCAACCTGTATCTGTACCAGAGATGATATCATGACTTATCTGATTTCCATGGGACTTGAATCGGAGGAAGCCTTCAACATCATGGAGAAGGTGCGAAAGGGTATTATCGCAAAGGGCAAATGTCCTCAATGGCCGGAGTGGAAGGCGGATATGAAGGCGCACGGCGTACCTGACTGGTATATCTGGTCATGTGAGAAAATCAAGTACATGTTCCCAAAGGCACACGCTGCGGCATACGTTATGATGGCATGGAGAATCGCCTACTGTAAGGTTTTTTATCCGCTTGCATACTACGCTGCATACTTTTCAATCCGTGCCACAGGCTTTTCATATGAGCTCATGTGTCAGGGAAAGGACAGGCTCGAAAACTACATGAAGGACTATAAGAAAAGGAAGGATACACTGTCCAATAAGGAGCAGGATGTATTCAAGGACATGCGTATCGTACAGGAGATGTATGCCAGAGGCTTTGATTTCATGCCTCTTGATATATACAGGGCTCACCCTAACCGTTTCCAGATAATTGACGGAAAGCTCATGCCTGCCATAAACAGTATTGATGGACTCGGTGACAATGCCGCTATTTATATTTCGGAAGCGGCAAAGGACGGTCCATTCCTGTCAAAGGACGATTTCAGGGAGAGAACTCATGTATCGCGAACAGCCGTAGACCTCATGTCAGATTTGGGACTGCTTGGTTCACTGCCGGAGTCAAACCAGCTTTCACTTTTCGATTTTGGAGCGTAAGCCTGACAGCTTAGCATAAAGTCTATACTTTAACAATAAAAAATCCACTACTCATTCATAGACTCATAAATCTGTAAATAGGGTAGTGGATTTTGTGTATAATAAGTATTGATTTCAAATATTAAATCTGATTTTAATTTTCTTCAATAAAATCTATCTGATACTCGTCCATGTACTTGATTCGTGCAAGTGAGTATACCTCATAGCCCTGCTCGTTGATTTTTCTTCTGCCCGGCTGGAAGGACTTCTCGATAAGGATTCCTATACCAGCAACTGTAGCGTGAGCCATGCGAAGAAGTCTGATAGCACCTGTAGCGGCCTCTCCATCAGCCATGAAATCATCAATCAAAAGAATATTGTCATCCTCTGAGATAACATCACGCGCGAGTGTAAGCTCATAGCTCTTTTCCGTTGTAAAGGAAGTAACCTGTGTCTGGTACAGATCATTATGTAATGTCTTTGATGGCTGCTTCTTTAAAATAACAAGCGGTACATTCATCTTGGCTGCTGCCATAAGTGCAGGAGCAATTCCTGAGCTTTCTATTGTGACAACTTTTGTGATTCCCTTATCGGCAAAGTGATTTGCGAAATCCTCACCGATGTGCTCCATAAGCACCGGATCCACCTGATGGTTGATAAATTTGTTGACCTTTAAGATATTTGTGCCAATTACCTGGCCATCCTTGAGAATTCGATCCTGCAGTTCTTTCATTTTGTTCACCTCATAAAAAATAAATTGTAATTATTATAGCACTATTCTTCGACAATATCACTATAAATTTTAGAATAAATTTCTTCAACCATATGATCGAGGAAGCTTTCCTCAAGCAGGCTGTATTTTTCGGTAATGACTGATGTGATAAGCTCAGCTCTTTTATAGTATAAATCACCTGAGTTTACATCGCTTTTTTCATCTGATGATGCCAAAGCCATAAGCTCGTCCCTATGAGTGACAGTCACATACTCCATGATTTCCTTTTCGAGGGAATTATTCCTATCCATCTTTTTTGCAATGTCCTTAAGCTCCATAAATGACTTGATTCCTATGATAAAAAATATCAAGAAAACAAGCCCCATTACGATAGAAATCATGAGCTTGTTTACAGAGTCTAAAGCGGCAAGGCTTATAACTCCTGTATCAAGCAGCACAATAGCGATAATTCCTATCGCACCGACTGCTGTGAAGCACTGTCCGGTTGCCTTGGTATCCTCGTATCTTTTTTGTTCATCAACGTATATTTTCATACGGCCTCCATATTGTTTAATTATAGTTATATGTTATAATGAAACGATGAAAATTACAATATTATGTGTAGGAAAAGTTAAAGAAAAATTTTACAGGGATGCGATTGGTGAGTACACAAAGCGCCTAAGCCGCTACTGTAAGCTTGAAATCACTGAGGTCTCCGATGAAAAGACAAACGAGCAGGCCACACAGACAGAGATAGACATCGTAAAAAATAAAGAAGGGGAGAGGCTTCTTAAAAATATAAAAGACGATGCGTATGTATTTTGTCTGGCGATAGATGGAAAACAGCTTGATTCGGTTGAGCTGTCGCAGAAGATGGATAAGCTTATGACAGGAGGCAAAAGTCATCTTATATTTGTAATTGGAGGCTCTCTGGGGCTGTCCGATGATGTGTTGAAGCGCGCTGACTATAAGCTGTCATTTTCTAAAATGACATTCCCACATCAGCTCATGCGCGTAATTTTATTAGAGCAGATATACAGGTCATTCCGTATCAGCAATAATGAGCCGTACCACAAATAGCCGGCATAATTCAGACGAAATAAACATATGTTAATATATGAAGATGCAAAAAGTAACTGATTCGTTTGAGCTTCCAAAGGACATAGTGCTTGGGCTTCCAATTGTAACAGCATATGGTTATAATGAGCTGACTATAGAAAATCACAAGGGGATTCTGTCATTTTCGGACAAGGCCGTAACTGTAAGGGCAGCAGACAGTACCATCAAAATATCCGGCAGCCGCCTTGAAATAAAGGAATTTACAAAGGATTTAATAATAATAGCCGGTCATTTAAAGGGTGTCATATATGAGTATTAGAGCTTATGCAAGGGTGAGGCTTACAGGCTGCAATATCAGGCGCTTTACAAATCTGTGCACGGCAAACCATATTAAAATATGGAACCTTAAGTATGTAAGTCCAAAGGAATATGAGGCCTGCTGCAGTACAAACGATATTTTTCTCATGAAGCCGCACCTGAAAAAGACACATACGAAGCTTCTCGTGGTAAAAAGGCAGGGATACTTTGCTATAAAAGCATTCCTATATAAAATACGTATTATTACGGCTGCCATTACCGGTATTTTTGGTATATATGCACTCATCTGCATGAGAATCTGGCACATTATGCCGGATGGAAACCGCTTCACTTATGATGAGTCAGTCATCTCTTTTATGGAAAGTGAAAATGTAACAATAGGCAGTCACAAAAGAGCTGATTACAGCCTTCTTGAAAAGAAGCTCGAGGAAAAATATCCCGATATCACCTGGTGCAGCATATACATAGAAAAAAACACCCTGAAAATTGATATATCAGAGGGAATAAATTACAGGTAAATTATGACAAATCTTATTTTTGTGTTATAATGAAAAATATTTTTGATTGAAAGGCACATAAACTAATGAGTTTAAATGAAGTATCTATAAAAATACCCGGCGAATATATACCAAACGTCTTCGGACAGTTTGATGCCTTCGCCAAAAAAATAGAGCGCACACTGCATGTAACGCTTGTCTTAAGAGATGATTCCTTAAAGCTTATCGGTGCACAGGGAAATATTGACGGGGCAAAGGAAGTGTTCGAGCAGCTCATTGCGCTTGCAAAGAGAGGAAACGTCATCACAGAGCAGAATGTAAACTATGCTCTTGCTCTTTTGGAGGAGCATAGAGGCAGTGAGATTGTCGAGATTGACAAGGATATCATTTGCCACACAATAAACGGCAAGCCTGTAAAGCCAAAGACCATAGGCCAGAAGGAGTATGTCGATGCCATCAGGAAAAAGATGATCGTGTTTGGCATGGGACCTGCCGGAACAGGAAAGACTTATCTTGCCATGGCAATGGCCATAACAGACTTTAAAAATGAGCAGGTGGGGCGTATTATTCTGACGCGTCCTGCGATTGAAGCCGGTGAGAAGCTGGGCTTTCTGCCGGGAGATCTGCAGAGCAAGATTGACCCGTATTTGAGGCCGCTATATGATGCGCTTTATCAGATAATGGGAGCCGAGAGCTTCCAGCGCAACATGGAAAAGGGCCTTATAGAGGTGGCTCCTCTTGCGTATATGAGAGGTCGTACACTTGACAATGCATTTATCATACTCGATGAGGCGCAGAATACCACTCCTGCTCAGATGAAGATGTTTCTTACACGAATCGGCTTTGGCTCAAAGGTTGTCGTGACAGGTGATGCGACTCAAAAGGATCTGGCACCGGGAGCAAAATCAGGACTTGATGTGGCACTTAGGGTGCTTAAAAATATAGATGACATAGGCATATGCAATCTGACAAGCAAGGATGTCGTGCGTCATCCGCTTGTACAAAAAATCGTTCAGGCTTATGATAATTATGAAAATAAGCAGACTGCAAAGACTGCAAGAAAGCAGAGGAAGGGCAATTGAGAAGGGTTGTATCACTAATATCGATTTTCATATCAATCCTTGCGCTTTCATTTGTGCTGTGTCTGTTAGGAGATGTATATCCGGATGAGTGGATATGCATGGGCTTTTTAGATATCATATTTTATATGCTGCTTTTGTTTGAGCTTGAGTACGAGCGAACCACACTGCAGCTGTCAAACAACTCAAGAACTGATTATCTTAGGTTTACGTTTGCATTTATTATATGCTCTATAGTGTGTATCATAAGTGGTTTTATGCCGCAGTACAGCAGGCCTGTGATGATTTTTCCTATACTGCTATGTCTGATTGGCAATGAATTTCTGGCATTTATAGGCGGTACTTATTTTTGCATATTGCTTGCCATCACTGTATCCGGTGACTGCTTTGAGCTCGTATGTGAGCTGCTTCTTGTAATCACAGGTGCAATCCTTGCAAAGATGCTCAGAGAGGACAAGCTCCAGATATGCATATATCTTATCACAATCAGTATGAGTATTGTGACACCGGGCATATTCTATTATATGTCAACCAAGGAATTTTCTGCTTCCATACTCATTACCGGAGCTGTAAGCGGCATGATTATTTCGCTTATCAGCATCATTTGTGCCAGAGTATTTAAGCCTCTAAGCGCCGATGAGACAAATGACAGGCTTATAGCGATAATAGAAGAGGATTTTCCTGCTGTAAAGCAGCTTAAGGAGCATAACTTTTCTGAATACAATCATGGCAATTTCGTATCGACGATTGCCATAAAGGCTGCAAAGGCTGCAGGACTGGACACAGCGCTATGTGCAGCAGGAGGCTTTTATTACCGTATAGGACAGTGGCAGAGGCATAAAAGCGTCATGGAGGGAGTGGAACAGGCATTAGCCATGCATTTTCCTGAAAAGCTGACTAATATACTCTACGAGTACTACGGCAAGCTAAGACACCCGCAGACACCTGAATCCGCACTCGTCCATATGGTTGATGCTTTAATAGTAAGGCTTGACCATATCAAAAACGATGTGGCAGACAGTGAATGGAATCACGAGATACTTATTATCCAGACATTGAATGAGCTTTCAAGCTCAGGAATGTATGATGAATCAGGACTATCCATGAATCACTTTTTAAAAATACGAGACTATCTGACAAAGGAGGAGCTGCTTAAATGAGTTTTTTTATCGAAAAAGAGGTAGAATGCAATTTTAATTTTGATTATGAAAAGGTTGCGGAAGCTGTTGTAAATGCTTCACTTGAGCACGAGAGCTTTCCGTATGAGGCGGAGGTTAATCTGACGCTGACGGATAACGAAGGTATACATGCCATCAATAAGGAGTACAGACAGATAGACAGGCCTACAGATGTGCTGTCTTTTCCGATGCTTTCATATGAAGCACCCGGGGATTTTTCGTTCCTTTCAGATGAGAATGAGGATGATTTCAATCCCGATACAGGAGAGGTCATGCTCGGTGACATAATCATATCCGTTGACAAGGTAAAGGAGCAGGCCTTAGAATACGGACACAGCGAAAAAAGAGAGTTTGCCTTTCTGATTACACACAGTATGCTTCATCTGTTCGGTTATGACCACATGGAACCTGATGAGGCTGCCGTAATGGAAGATCACCAAAGAAAAATACTTGACGCTTTAGGTATAACACGCTAATATTTAAGCTGGTTATCAATTGAAACAGAGGATTTTATAATGTCTAAAAAAAATAACGGGGCAAGCAATGCCTTAGTACAGGGCTCTATACTTGCCGTAGCATCCATCATAAGCAGAATAATAGGACTTATATATCGTATACCGATGCAGCGTATATTGGGCGATATCGGAATCGGCTATTATTCCACAGCTTTTGAAATATACAATGTCATGCTTATTATTTCATCATACAGCTTACCTCTTGCCGTATCAAAGATGGTTTCAGCCCAGATGGCAAAAAAGAGGAGGACTGCGACTTATCAGATACTAAAGTGTGCGCTGCTTTTTGCAACCATCAGTGGTACAACAGTCGCACTCATACTGTTTTTCGGAGGCAATTTCTTTGCAACAACGCTTCTTAATACTCCATACAGTATTTTTGCCTTAAGAGTGCTGGCTCCGGGACTTTTAATAGTTGCTGTGCTAGGTGTTATAAGAGGCTTTTTTCAGGGACTTGGCACCATGATGCCAAGTGCAGTCTCACAGATCATAGAGCAGGTGGTGAACGCCATAGTCAGTGTGTGGGCCGCATACGTGCTTTACCGTACAGGTACCAGAATCGGTGCAGTGCTTGGTGACAAGGAGCATTACGCCGCAGCATATGGTGCAGCAGGCGGTACACTCGGAACAGTGCTTGGCTCCGTAGCAGCACTTTTATTTGTGGTATTTATCTTTGCCATCTATATGAAGGTTTTCAAGAGACAGATGAAAAAAGAGCGCAATGTCAGGGTCAGCTCATTTGGCTATACCATGAAGATCCTTGTAATCACGGTTATTCCGGTGCTTTTAAGTACCACTATCTACAATATCAGCGGTATCATAGACCAGGGTATATTCAAGCAGGTTGCTCTGCTTCAGGGCTACACCCAGAATGATATAGACGTATGGTGGGGCGTATACACCGGAAAGTACAAGCTTTTGATTAATGTGCCTATATCCATTGCATCAGCCATGGCAGCATCCTTTGTACCGGTGCTTACAGGTGCCTACCACAGGGATGACATGGAGGCGGTGAGAGGGCAGATTAATCTTTCCACACGCTTTATCATGGTTGTCGCCTTCCCTTGTGCAGTAGGGCTTGCAGTGTTTGGACTGCCGATATTTAATATACTTTTTTCAAGCACCCGTGCAACAAATGCAGAGGCATCACTTATGATGTATGTCGGTGCGGTTGCGGTAGTATTTTACTCACTTTCCACACTGTCAAACGGACTGCTGCAGGGAATTGACAGGCTTAAGATTCCTGTAATCAACGCTGCGATATCAATTGTAGCGCATGTCATAGTGCTTATACTGCTTATGCTCATATTCAGACTCAATATACATGCAGTTGTGCTTGCCAATACATTTTTCGCACTGCTCATGTGCTTTATGAACAGCATGGCTTTAAAGAAGTACAGTGGCTTTAAGCAGGAAATTAAAAAGACCTTTATCATACCGGCTATCAGCTCGCTTATTATGGGAGTCGTTTCATATATAGTATACTTTATACTTTACAAGGTATGTCATATCGAGATTATTGCGTTTATTCTTGCCGCAATCATTGCGGTTGTCTCATATGCAGTGGCACTCCTTTTGCTCAAGGGACTGACAGAGGATGAGCTTAGGCATTTTCCAAAGGGTACACTTATCATAAAGGTGGCCAAAAAATGTCATTTATTATAAATTTGAATAAATAACAGAAATTTACAGATACTGATTTTGAGGTGATAATATGAAAAGCAAAATCAGTATCTGTTTTTTAACTATTTTTATAATTCTTCTTGCACTTTTTACGATAGAAAAAATCAATACTCAAAGAGCAGCTGACCAGGCAGCGATAACTGCACAAAGCAAGGACATGGATAGAGATGCAAACGATAAAAAGGAAAGTCTTCAGACCTCAAATGAGGCAAAAAACGCAAGCTATTGCATCAAAAATGACTCTGGAATGCTGTCTGTATACAATGGTGCTGCAAACGAAAAATACTTTGATACGGGCGTGTATTTTGAAGAACTGCCCGATGAAGTAAAAAATAAGGTTACAAATGGACTTTACTTTTTTAACGAAACTGATTTGTACGATTTTCTTGAAAGCTATTCAAGTTAATGTTAAAATAAATCAGTTAGGGGAAAGAATATGTACGATGTAATTATAATAGGTGCCGGTGCATCCGGGATGATGGCGGCAGCAACTGCTGCATCAAAGGGAGCACGTGTGGCACTTTTAGAGCACAAGGATGATATAGGAAAGAAAATACTTGCAACAGGAAACGGCAGATGTAATTTCACAAACACTGATATGTCTGTAAACAGGTTTCACGGCAGTAAGGCGCTGATTAAAAACGGTTTGTCGCAATTTGATTATGCTGACACAATACGCTTTTTTAAAAAACTTGGAATACCTGCATATGACAATGCCGGCTACATTTATCCGAATTCCAGGCAGGCAGCATCTGTTGTGGCTGCCTTTCGAATGGAGCTTATGAGGCTTCACGTGGATGTAAAGACAGGCATTAAAATTACAGAAATCAAGGCTGCAAGGATTACGGCTAAAGACACAAAGACCACAGCTAATCCGTCCTGTTACTGTATCCAAACAGACAAGGGCAGCTATGAATCAAAAAAGCTTATCATAGCATGTGGTCTTACGGCTTCCCCGAAGCTTGGAAGTGACGGAAGCCTGTTTCGCATGATAGAAGCTCTCGGGCACCATATCCAAAAGCCACTGCCCGCACTTTGCGGCTTTAGCTGTGAGGGTCTTAATTTCAAAAAGATTACAGGTGTCAGGTGTGATGCCACTGTTGCTTCATTGATAGACGGTCAAATGACAGAGCAAAATACAGGTGAGCTGCAGTTAGCCGACTACGGCATCTCAGGCATCCCTGTTTTTCAGATTTCAAGTCTTATGTCAAAAGCCATAGATAAAGGTCAAAGGGTCGAGGTAATAATTGACTTTTTGCCAGCTTTCAGTGATGACAACCTATATAGATACATAAAGGACAGAAGCACTACAATCAAAGACAACCGCTCACTAAATGAGATGCTTAACGGACTTTTAAACAATAAGCTTCTTCTTGAGCTGATACACAAATCAGGCGTATCTCCTGATAAAAAGGGAAGGCTTTTGACAGAGGATGATTGTGAAAGCCTTACACGCTCAATAAAGCATACAGCCGTTTCGGTAAGAAAGCCAAGAGGAGTGGAGTTTGCACAGGTGTGTGCAGGCGGCATATATACAAAGGAGATAGACGTACGTACATTGGAGTCCAAAATCCATCCGGGGCTTTACTTTTGCGGAGAGCTGCTTGATGTGGACGGCATATGCGGCGGCTACAATCTGCAGTGGGCATGGACAAGTGGATATATAGCAGGAGAAATGCAGTAAATGATTAAAATTAACCAGATAAAGCTCCCCGTCACGCACAGTGATGAGGCATTAAAAAAGAAAATAATAAAAACGCTTAAGCTCAATGCCAAGACAGTCTTCACATACCGCATATTAAAAAAATCACTTGACGCGCGTAAAAAACCTGAGCTGTTCTATACATATTCAGTTGCTGTAGAGCTGGAGGATACAAAAAACAGCGAAGAAGCAATTGTAAAAAGAGCAAACAGCTCATCTGTGCTCATATACAAGGAAAAAGAGTACCGGATACCTTCATGCGGCAATATACCGCTTGACAAGCGCCCTGTTATTGCAGGGGCAGGTCCTGCCGGGCTGTTTTGTGCATATATACTGGCAGAGGCAGGCTTTCGTCCGATAGTTATCGAGCGTGGCAGCCGGGTAGAAAAAAGAACGGCCGATGTACAGAAATTCTGGGAGAGCGGCATACTTAATCCAAAGAGCAATGTACAGTTTGGTGAGGGCGGTGCAGGAACCTTTTCTGATGGCAAGCTGAACACCTCCGTAAAGGATCCGTCAGGCAGGAATCGTCTTGTGCTCGAGACCTTTGTGCGCTTTGGAGCAGATGAGTCTATACTTTATGACAACAAGCCGCATATCGGTACTGATGTGCTTTCAGAAGTAATTGTCAACATGCGTGAGTTTTTAGTTAACAAAGGGGCGACATTCGTATTTGACACCTGTGTGAGCAGGCTTGACATTGTTTCAAACAAGCTATTAAGTGTTTACACGGATTCTGAGAGCAATAATAAAGAGATAAAGACAGATGTATGCGTTCTGGCACTCGGTCACAGCGCCAGAGATACATTTGATATGCTTTACAACAAGGGCTTTGATATGGAATGCAAGAGCTTTGCTGTCGGCTTTCGCGTGGAGCATCCGCAACGCATGATAGATGAATCACAGTATGGTATTCAAAAGAAAATCATGCTTCCGCCGAGTCCATACAAGGTCACATCCAATTTTCCGAACGGCAGAGGAGTCTACTCATTCTGCATGTGTCCGGGAGGATATGTGGTTAACTCATCGTCAACCGAAAATCATACGGTGGTTAACGGTATGAGCTATCACGACAGAAACAGCAAAAATGCAAACAGTGCCATCATAGTATCTGTTTCGCCGAAGGATTTCGGAGCAGATGATGCCCTCGCCGGAGTGAGATTTCAGGAAAAGCTTGAAACAGAAAATTATAAGCGTGGAGGTGGTTTAATTCCACAGCAGCTTTTCGGAGATTTCTGCGATGACAGATTAACAGCCGCATACGGTGATTTTGACTCCTGTACAAAGGGAGGAAAAGTCTTTGCAAAGCTGAACGGACTCATGAACGCTGACATGGAACAGTCGTTTAAGCTTGGAATGGAACATTTTGGTCATTTGATACATGGTTTTGACAGAAAAGATGCAATTTTGTCCGGTATGGAGACACGCACCTCTTCTCCGCTTCGCATAAAAAGAGATGAGGCTTTTGAGAGCAATATCTCAGGAGTATACCCTTGCGGTGAGGGAGCAGGCTATGCAGGAGGTATCACATCTGCGGCAATCGACGGCATAAAGGTCGCAGAGGCAATTATTAAAAAATATAAGCCGGATTTCAAATAATATTTATACACATGAATAATATTTATACACGTAAAGAGAGGAAATATTCGTGGCAGAAGTATCACCAATGATGCAGCATTATCTGCAGACAAAAGAGCAATATAAGGATTGTATTTTATTTTATCGCTTAGGAGACTTCTATGAGATGTTTTTTGACGATGCGATAATGGTTTCAAAGGAGCTTGAGCTTACACTTACAGGCAAAAACTGCGGACTTGAAGAAAGAGCTCCTATGTGTGGAGTACCGTTTCATGCGGCAGACTCATATATCAACAGACTCGTATCAAACGGTCACAAGGTAGCTATCTGTGAGCAGATGGAGGATCCAAAGCAGGCAAAGGGAATCGTAAAGCGAGAGGTAATCCGTGTTGTGACACCGGGCACAAACACTGATATGGCATCTTTGGATGAGGCAAAAAACAATTACATAATGTCGATTGTATACACTGAGGACAAATACGGCATAGCGACCTGTGATGTCACAACAGGTGATTTTTTTACTACAGAGGTGGATGCCGAGAGAAAGCTGTTAGATGAGGTGAGCAGATTTAATCCATCGGAAATCATATGCAACGAGGCCTTCTACATGAGCGGAATAGATGTTGACGATATGAAAAACAGACTGTCAATTACCGTTTCGGCACTCGACTCCTGGTATTTTTCCGATGGCCTTGCAAATGAGACACTGCTTTCACATTTCCACGTACAGACGATAAAGGCTCTGGGACTTGAGGATTATGAGAGTGGGGTCATAGCTTCAGGAGCCCTTTTAAAGTACCTTTATGAGACACAGATGAACTCGCTTGACAACATACTTGAGCTTCATCCGTACTCTATAGGCAAATATATGATAATAGACAGCTCCTCAAGGCGTAATTTGGAGCTGGTTGAGACTCTTCGTGAAAAGCAAAAGAGAGGCTCACTGCTGTGGGTACTCGACAAGACACGCACGGCTATGGGGGCAAGACTGCTTCGCACCTACGTCGAGCAGCCTCTTATCGAAAAAGCAGAGATAATAAAGCGCCAGAAGCTTATCGAAGCCCTTAATGCAAACGAAATCACAAGAGATGAGATCAGGGAATACCTTAATCCTATTTATGACCTTGAGCGTCTCATCACAAGAATCACCTACCAGTCAGCCAATCCGCGTGACCTTATAGCCTTCAGGGATTCTTTAAGGATGCTTCCACCAATAAAGCAACAGCTTTCTGACATACCGTGTGAGCTTACCGATGAGATTAACGAAGAGTTCGACGAGCTTAAGGATATATATGAGCTTTTACTTTCATCCATTGAGGATGAGCCGCCTATCTCACAGCGCGACGGAGATATCATAAAGGCAGGCTACAACGAGGAGGTTGACCGTCTTCGTGACGCAAAAACCAAGGGCAAGACATGGCTTGCAGAGCTTGAAGCCAGTGAACGTGAAAAGACAGGCATCAAAAACTTAAGAATCAAATATAACAAAGTGTTTGGATATTATCTTGAGGTCACAAACTCCTTCAAGGATATGGTTCCCGATTATTATGTGAGAAAGCAGACGCTCACCAATGCCGAGCGCTACATCACACCGGAGCTTAAAGAGCTTGAGGATACGATTCTTGGAGCCGAGGACAGACTCACCTCACTTGAGTATGAGCTGTTTCGTGATGTAAGAAAACAGATTTCAGACAATGTTTCAAGAATCCAGAAAACAGCCAGAGCTATTGCAATAATTGATGTTTTTGCTTCGCTTGCACTTGTTGCAAGCCAGAATAATTACTGCAAGCCAAGGATTAATGAAAGCGGAATAATCGACATAAAAAACGGTCGTCATCCTGTAGTTGAAAAAATGATTACAAATGACATGTTTATAGAAAACGATACATATCTGGATCAGAACAAAAACCGCATATCAATCATCACAGGACCAAACATGGCCGGTAAATCCACCTACATGAGGCAGACGGCTCTTATCGTTCTCATGGCACAGATTGGAAGCTTTGTGCCTGCGCAAACTGCAAATATCGGTATAGTAGACCGTATCTTCACACGAGTCGGAGCATCTGACGATCTGGCAAGCGGACAGAGTACATTTATGGTCGAGATGAATGAGGTGGCAAATATATTAAGGAATGCAACCGCCAAGTCCCTGCTGATTCTCGATGAGATTGGACGAGGCACGAGTACGTTTGACGGACTAAGCATCGCCTGGGCAGTTGTCGAGCACATAAGTAATCCAAAGCTCCTCGGCGCAAAGACACTTTTTGCAACGCATTATCACGAGCTCACGGAGCTTGAGGGCAAGCTTGACAGTGTAAACAACTACTGCATCGCTGTAAAGGAAAAGGGCGATGACATAGTATTCCTAAGAAAAATCGTAAAGGGCGGGGCTGACAGAAGCTATGGCATACAGGTTGCAAAGCTTGCAGGGCTTCCGGATTCAGTCATAGAGCGTGCCAAGGAAATCGCAGAACAGCTTCTTGCAAATGACATCACGGATACTGTAAAAAGCATATCCGTTGACAATGGCCACAAGCATAAAAAGGAGCACCTTGACGAGGTTGATATGACACAGATTTCACTTTTCGACACAGTGAAGGATGATGATATAATTGATGAGCTTAGAAACATAGACATAGGCAACATGACACCACTTGATGCGTTAAACAAGCTGTATCAGCTCCAGAACAAGGTTAAAAACCGCTGGTAGAAAGGATTAAAATGCCAAATATTGCCATATTAAATCAGGAAACAATAGATAAAATAGCTGCAGGAGAGGTTGTTGAGCGTCCGTGCTCCGTAGTAAAGGAGCTGGTGGAAAATGCCATAGATGCAGGCTCAACAGCCATTACTGTGGAGATAAAGGAGGGCGGAATCTCATTTATCCGTATCACTGACAACGGCTGCGGAATCGAAAGAGACCAGGTTGCGGTTGCATTTTACCGTCACAGCACGAGCAAAATCCGCTCGGCAGAGGATTTACTTACTGTAAAGTCTCTCGGCTTCAGAGGTGAGGCGCTGTCAAGCATATCAGCCGTTGCCCGCGTTGAGCTTATCACAAAGACCTACGATGAGCTCACCGGCACCAGATATGTAATTGAAGGCTCAAAGGAGCTTTCAAACGAGGAAATCGGTGCTCCTGACGGAACAACCTTCATAGTAAAGGATTTGTTTTATAATGTTCCGGCAAGGCGCAAGTTTTTAAAGACAGCACAGACAGAGGGCAGCTACATAAGCGATATGGTCGAAAAGCTTGCACTTTCCCATCCTGATATATCGTTTAAGTTCATAAACAATAACCAGACAAAGCTTCACACATCCGGAAACGGCAATAAAAAGGATATTATATATCATATATTCGGCCGCGAAATATCGTCATCACTGCTTGAGGTGAAGCATGAATGCGAATACTTTAAGGTGGAGGGCTTTATAGGAAAGCCTGTTATCACGAGGGGCAACAGAAATTATGAGAATTATTTCATAAACGGCAGATATGTAAAGAGCAATATATTGTCACGTGCCATCGAGGAGGCCTACAAGAGCTTTCTGATGCAGCATCAGTATCCGTTTACAGTGCTTTACTTTACATTTTTCAGTGAGCTGGATGTCAACGTGCATCCGACCAAGATGGAGCTTCGCTTTGACAACAATAACGAGATATATGTCGAATTGTGTGACACAATATATGCAATTCTGTCCCACAAGGAGATGATTCCCGAGGTACCTGTAGACAGTACACCGGCGCCTAAAAAGATAGTGCATGAGTATAAGGAGCCTATACCGGAGCCGTTTGAGAAGCGGCGTATCAATGAGGTGAGGGCTGCGGAATCAAGAAGCGTGTACGGACAGAGCGTGACGGCAGCAGTGAAAGATTTCTCTGCAATAGAACCAGAACCTGCTAAATCGTCTGCATCTGCGCTTATTGCAAACACAGGCAATTCCGCGGAACCAAAGCCTGAAACTTCCACCGTGGCGTACGAACCGGCACAGATTGTCACAGCTACCCAGCAGACACTCGGCGATTACGACAAGGTTTTCCTTACAGAAAGCTCAAAGAAGCAATTTTCCATCATAGGCCAGCTCTTTAAGACCTACTGGCTCATAGAGTTTGAGGACAAGCTGTACATTATAGACCAGCATGCAGCCCATGAAAAGGTACTGTATGAAAAAAC
>ERZ1024493.24-NODE-24-length-16389-cov-13.487449_pt1 | contig 16389 bp, 16 predicted proteins | sample MGYA00520796_ERZ1024493 | MGnify/ENA primary metagenome ERZ1024493 (study PRJEB33242, sample SAMEA3444320) | Homo sapiens | biome: Host associated; feature: Gastrointestinal tract; material: Stool | place: Uganda | collected 2011-01-01 ...
GAGCCGGACTTGGAATCTGGGGAGCAATCAACCTTATGGAAGGCTACGGAAACGACAATCCCGGTGCGAAATCCCAGGGAATGAAGCAGCTTATGGCAGGCGGTGGTGTAGCCCTTATTGGAACTACACTTGTTCCATTACTTTCCGGCTTATTCTAAATCAGATTTGGATCATGGGGCAGGGAAAATCCCTGTCCCGGAGGAAAGGAGGAAATAATTGAACAGCATAATTCAGCAGATTACTGACTGGCTGAAGGGCATTCTTGTATCGGGAATCATGGATAACCTCACCAATACGTTTTCCTCTGTGAATGACCAGGTGGGACAGATCGCAACGGAAGTAGGAAAGACACCGAGCAATTTCATGCCGGCAGTCTTCAATATGGTCAGGAACCTGTCGGAATCCGTGATCATGCCGGTTGCCGGAATACTGCTCACATTCATTGCGTGTTATGAGCTGATACAGCTCATCATCAGTTATAACAATCTGGCAAGTTTTGAGACATGGTTCATATGGAAATGGATCTTTAAGACTTTTGTGGCAGTGGAACTGATCACACACACATTTGATATCACGATGGCGGTATTTGATGTGTCGCAGAGTGTGGTGCGGCAGGCAGGAGGCATTATACAGGGAAGTACGGCAGTAGATGCAAGTACGCTGGCAACCATGCAGTCCACACTGGAGGCTATGGAGCTGGGACCGCTTCTTGCGATTTTCCTACAGTCATTTATCGTGCAGTTTCTCATGTATGTACTTTCGGCAGTCATCTTTGTGATCATCAACGGACGTATGGTGGAAATCTATCTGATGGTCAGTCTGGCACCGCTCCCATTTGCAACCTTTGGAAACAGGGAACAGAGCATGATGGGTCAGAACTATATGAGAAGTCTGTTTGCACTGGGATTTCAGGGATTTTTGATCATGGTATGTGTGGGAATCTATGCAGTCCTGATCCAGTCAGTAGCATTCAGCACAGATATCATTGCTTCGTTATGGAAGGTTATGGGCTTTACAATCCTGCTGGCATTTACCTTATTTAAGACCGGAGCAGTAGCACACAGTATATTCCATGCACATTAAGGAGGCAGAGTATGGCAGCATCTTATATCAGTGTCCCAAGAGACCTGACAAAAGTAAAAAGCAAGGTGATGTTCAATCTGACAAAAAGGCAGCTGATCTGTTTTGGCATGGCGGTACTGATCGGAGTACCGTCATTTTTTCTGATGAAAACAGTAATGAAGACCAATACGGCAGTCATGGGAATGATGGTCATTATGATGCCATTCTTTTTCCTTGCCATGTATGAGAAAAACGGACAGCCGCTGGAAGTCATTTTGAACCATATGATACAGGCAATTTTCAAAAGGCCGAAGATCCGCCCATATAAGACGGATAACTATTATGCAGCACTTCTGCGTCAGGCAGAGGCAGAAAAGGAGGTAGAAAAGATTGTTAAACTTTCTCAAAAAGAAAAATCAGGAGAGCAGGAAGTTCACAATGCCGGAAGGATTAAGCAGGGCAGACCAGATGGCAGTAAGGGAGATCGTAAGAAATGCCCGGAAAAATGATGGCATACCAAAGACGGCACAGCAGAGCATTCCTTTTGACAGGATGTTTCCGGATGGTATCTGTCGTGTAGGGCTTGATTATTATACAAAGACAGTCCAGTTTCAGGATATCAATTACCAGCTGGCACAGCAGGAAGACAAGACGGAGATCTTTGAGGAATGGTGCGCATTCTTAAATTTCTTTGACAGTTCCGTAAAGTTTCAGCTTTCATTTGAGAATATGGCAACGGATGTATCGGATTTTGAGAAGAGCATCAAGATTTCCCATAAAAAAGACGGATTCGATGATGTCAGGGATGAGTATTCGGAAGTGCTCCTTCATCAGATGGAAGCAGGAAACAATGGCCTTACCAAGACGAAATATCTTACTTTCGGGATCCATGCGGAGTCCATGAAGACAGCAAAGCCGAGACTTACGCATATCGAAACAGATATCCTCAATAACTTCAAGAGACTGGGAGTACAGGCGAGGAGCTTAAACGGCAGTGAAAGGCTGGAACTGATGCACAGACAGTTTCATATGGGGGATGATGCGAAGTTCCGTTTCGACTGGAAGTACCTGACGGGATCAGGACTTTCGGTTAAGGATTTTATTGCACCGAGCAGCTTTGCATTTCCTACCGGAAGATATTTTCAGATTGGAGAGATGTATGGATGCATGAGCTTTTTATCCATTGATGCATCGGATATCAGCGACAGGCTTCTGGCGGATTTTCTTTCGATGGAATCAAGCCAGATCGTTACCATGCATATCCAGTCCGTAGATCAGAATGAGGCAATCAAGACCATTAAGCATACGATCACAGAGCTTGACCGTTCCAAGATAGAGGAACAGAAAAAGGCAGTAAGAGCCGGCTATGACATGGATATCATACCATCGGATCTTGCAACCTACGGCAAGGATGCAAAGGCTCTCTTAAAAGAATTGCAGTCCCAGAATGAGAGAATGTTTCTTCTGACATTTCTGGTCATGAATACAGGAAAAACGAAGCAGGAGCTGGAAAACAATGTGTTCCAGGCGGCTTCCATTGCACAGAAACATAACTGCAATCTGATCAGGCTGGACTATCAGCAAGAGCAGGGGCTTATGAGCACACTGCCACTGGCTAATAACCTGATCGAGATACAGAGGGGAATGACGACATCCAGTACGGCTATTTTTGTGCCGTTCACTACTCAGGAGCTTTTCCAGAGAGGGGATGAGGCATTGTATTATGGTCTGAATGCGCTTTCCAACAATATGATCATGGTGGACAGAAAGAAACTGAAAAATCCGAATGCACTGATCCTTGGTACACCGGGATCCGGCAAGTCATTTTCTGCAAAGAGGGAGATTGCCAACAGTTTTCTGGTTACGGATGATGACATTATCATCTCGGATCCGGAGTCAGAGTATTCTCCACTGGTCGCAAGGTTCGGTGGACAGGTTATCAGGATCAGTCCGACATCCGACCAGTACATCAACCCTATGGACATCAATATGAACTATTCGGATGACGATAACCCGATTGCACTGAAAGCAGATTTTATTCTGTCCTTATGTGAGCTGATCGTCGGGAATAAGGATGGTCTGCGTCCGGTAGAAAAGACGGTCATTGACCGCTGTATCAGGCAGATCTATCAGAAATATTTTGAAAATCCGGGACCGGAGAATATGCCGATCCTTGGAGATCTGTATGAGGCACTTCTTTCCCAGGAGGAACCGGAGGCAAAGCATGTGGCAACCGCACTTGAAATCTATGTGTCAGGTTCCCTGAATGTATTCAACCACAGAACCAATGTGGAGCTTACGAACCGCCTTGTATGTTATGACATCAAGGACCTTGGAAAGCAGCTCAAAAAGATAGGAATGCTCGTGGTACAGGATCAGGTATGGGGACGAGTAACGGAGAACCGGATCCAGGGAAGATCGACCAGATACTATATGGATGAGATGCACCTTCTCCTTCGTGAAGACCAGACGGCAGCCTATACGGTTGAAATCTGGAAGCGTTTCAGAAAATGGGGAGGAATCCCGACCGGCATCACCCAGAATGTAAAGGACCTTCTTGCTTCCAAGGAAGTGGAAAATATCTTTGAAAACTCTGATTTCATCTATATGCTCAACCAGGCAGTAGGGGACAGACAGATCCTTGCGAAGCAGTTAAATATCAGCCCTCACCAGCTTTCGTATGTAACACATTCGGGAGAAGGCGAAGGGCTTTTATTCTATGGAAATGTGATCCTTCCATTCGTGGACAGATTCCCGGCAAATACGGAGCTTTACCGTATCATGACAACCAGACTGTCCGAAGTGGCTGATGCAAAGAAGGAACAGTCAGCGTAGAGGCTGTTTCTTCGGAAAGGATAGAGCATGAATGAAGAAAAATATACAAGGGATTCTGCTAAGAAGTCCACCCGGAAGAAAAAAGTGAATCCGGATATCCATGCAGGGAAAAGCCACGGCAAAAAGCTGAAAAATGATTCATCGGCAGCCAGAAGTTACCGTGATAAGATCCGGTATGGGAAAAAGGATAATTCGCTTTCAGTCAGCGAAGCAAAAGAACTTCGCAGCATGAAGAAGCAGGGGAGAAGGAGGATATATAAAAATCAGGCCGTTGCAGCCAAGGTAAGAAAAACCACGATTAAAAATGAGGACGACAACAGTGGAACAGACAGCCTGAATGCCGGACTGGCAGCGGTGGAAGCAGGCATTGGAAAAGTACGGGAACATGGACAGGCAAGGAAATATTCTTCCAAAATTCATAACCGCAGTGACCATCTGGATGCCGTGCAGGGAGCAAAAGGAGCGAAAGAAGCCGGAGAGGCTGGAGAAAGCACTATGTCAGCTACCGTGAAGAAAACACGCAAAAAGTTGATGCAGAGGGAATTTGCTGAGGCGGCAGCAAAGAAGCAGGCAAAGGAAGCTGCAAACGGAGCAGGAAAGATCAGCAAAAAGCTGACAGATCAGGCGGAGGACCTTATGGGAAGGCTTGCAGAGATGCTGAAAGAATTCTGTGAAGACCATCCGGTCGGCATGATCATAGCAGTGGCAATACTAATTATTGTTCTCGTAATATCAGGAGCACTGACATCCTGTTCTGCTCTTGGAAGCGGCATAAACAGTGGAACTGTGGCAACTTCATTTACCGCTGAGGATGATGATATCAGGCAGGTGGAAGCAGATTATGTGGCACTGGAGATGGCGCTGCAGAATAAGGTGGACAGCATTGAGACAGATCATCCGGGATATGACGAATACAATTATTCACTTTCAGAGATATCCCACAATCCTTTTGAACTGGCGGCAATGCTGACGGTTCTGTATGAGAACTATACACCGTCAGAGGTTCAGTCAAAATTACAGACCATCTTTGATTATCAGTATAAGCTGACATCAACGGAAGTTGTGGAGATCAGAACCAGGACAGAGACCAGATGGCATTATGTGACACATTACCGGGATGAGGAAAGAACCGGATACCGCCTGGTAAACGGACGTCTTGAATCCTATACCTATACAGTGTCAGTTCCATATGAGGTATATGAACCCTATGAGGTTGAAGTGGAGTATGAGTACAAGATACTGAATACAACGCTGACCAACAATGGAATACCCGCAGCTGTCAGTGCACTGAATCTGACGCAGGATCAGATGGAACGGTATACGCTGCTTCTGGAGACCAGAGGCAACAAACCGGATATCTTCGGGGATAATGTATATGCAAATCCGGGTGTATCGGAGGAATATGAGAGATATGCCGTACCGGGAGAATACCTGACGGACCAGCAGTTTTCCAATATGCACCGGGAAGCTGAAAAGTATCTTGGATATCCTTATGTATGGGGAGGATCCTCACCGGGGACAAGTTTTGACTGTTCCGGTTTTGTGAGCTATGTCATCAATAATTGTGGAAATGGCTGGAACTATGGCAGGCTTACGGCAAATGGCTGGAAGAATGCAACCGCAAGGGTGGCAGCTTCCGATGTAAAACCGGGGGATCTGGTCTTTTTCCAGGGAACCTATAACACAGCCGGAGCATCCCATGTGGGTATTGTAGTCGATCCGGTAAATAAGATCATGATTCACTGTGGCAATCCAATCCAGTATGCGTCATATGATACGCCATACTGGAGGGCACATGCCTATTGCTATGGAAGAATCCAGTAATTATGAATGCAGCGAAAGTCACCAAAGTGGTGGCTTTTTTGCTGTCACAAAGGAAAGGAGAGCGCTTATGTATGCAAAGTTAGATAAGCTCCGCGAGGATCTGAAAAAGGCAGTAGCCAAAAGAGAGGCAGCGGATGCAAAGGTAAAGCAGCTGGAAGCAAAGCTGAAAGAAGAGGAAAACCAGCAGATCGTCAGTGATGTTGCATCCTATAATTTATCACCGGAACAGCTGGCACAGTTCTTACAGCTTGCAAACAGTGGAAGATTACAGGAAATGCTCAGCGGACAGGTTCCGATGCCCGGAGCCGTGAATGCAGATACATCCGGTAAAAAACAGGATGAAGACAATGAGACAGATATGGATAAGGAAGAGGAGGATTTCTTAGATGAAGAGAATGAATAATTTGAAAAACGTGATCGCAGCAAAGATTATGGGAGGTCTGGTAATCGGAATGGCAGCCGTTGCGGGTGTGTCACCGGTTACTGTATTTGCACAGAGTCAGGAAGCAGAATGCATCTGTGACGAAAAGTGCTCACAGGATTCCATCAATGAGGAATGTGCAGTATGCCTTTATGATTACAATGTCTGCCAGGGTGCAGATGCACATATAGAAGATTCAGAGGAATGTACTGAGACAGCCGAGGAAAACTACGGTCCTCTTACACCGGATGGAAATATGAATCTGGTGGATGATTACGGTTCCATTGAGGCAGGTGGCAAGCAGTTCATTACGGTCACAACAAAGTCCGGCAATTATTTCTATATCATCATTGACCGTGATGATAAGGGAACAGAGACCGTGCATTTCCTGAATCTTGTTGATGAATCAGACCTTTTGAAGCTCATGGAGGATGATGAGGTGGAGTCCTATATGAATTCCCAGGGAATGACCGCTTCGGAGAAAGAGAAAGAGGAAGTAAAAAGTACAGAGGCTACAGAAGAAATCTCTGAGGAGCCAAAGGAAGAGGCAAAAGCTCTTGAGACCGGTAAGAAGAAAAATGTAACAGGAATTATGGCACTGGTTCTGATCGCAGCCATTGGTGGTATTGGTGGATTTATGTATATGAAGTCCAATAAGGGAAAGAAAAAAGCAGATGCACCGGATCCGGATGCAGATTACTTCGACAGTGATGATGACGAGGATTATCTTGCAGATATGGACATTGAGGAAGAGTCTGTATCAGATGCAGAGGAAGAAAGCCCTGCTGAAGATACAGGAGAAGATGATCAGGACGAGATGGATGAAGAGTAGCATCAAGGGAATGAGGCAGTCGTAAGGCTGCCTTTTTCTGATGGGAGGAATCTATGGAAGACAAGGAATTTGATAAGCTCACACCAGAGGAGAAAAAGGCAAGATTTCAGAAAGCAGTAGATGATTATAACAGTGGATTTGTTGAAGTGGATTATACATTTAGATCTGTTGCATCAATACGTGTTGAAGAAGCTATGGAAGATGCCGGAAGGGTGTCGGAGGAGTTCAAGCCGGCACAAATCAAGGTAATCTATGAAGCAGCCGAGGCAGATCTGAACCTGGAGCATTACATGAATCCTAAATTTTCCGCATCACATATGAAATTCATCATGGAGCAGGAAAAGGCTGGAAAGGATGTCACATGGCTTCCGATTGGGAAAATCCTCCACAGGAGTATCGTGGAGAAACCGCTTACCAGAGACCAGATAAGAAGGATAAAGGAAAGGATGCAGAGGGCAGAATCTAAGGATTCTGTGATAGCAGATCTGCATGAAAAGAAAAAAGAAGCGGCCCAGGTTCCGAAGAAACAGGGACAGCAAAAAGAGAAAGGAGAGAGGTAGTATGGCAAGAAAAAGCAGATATCTGGGATATATGAAGGGATTGCAGAAGATTTCCAAGCATGAGAAGACGTCTACAAAAGAGTCTTTACTGGACAAGCTCAGGAGTATGAAAAACAGGGAGTTCACAATGAACATACCTGTTAGGGAAGGAGCGGAGGATGAACATTAGCGGAATTCGTCCGAAACAGGAATTTTATGCCGGCATGGAGAAGCAGGAACCGGAGAAAAAAGAAATGCACCGGCTGAATCAGGTGGCTATCCGTATGGTGGAAATGCCGCCTCTTTTCAGTGAGGAACCTATGAATGGTCCGGCGGCAGCAGTAAAAGTTATGGCAGATACGTTTCGGGATTATGACAGGGAAGTTGTTGCTGTAGTGAATCTGCGGGCTGACATGAGACCAATCAACATAAATATTGCAAGTATAGGAGCTCTTGATCAGTCGATTGCACATCCAAGGGAGATTCTTAAGAGTACCATTTTGTCCAATGCAGCAGCTATCATATTGGTCCATAATCATCCGTCCGGAAGACTGGCTCCAAGTGTGGAAGATATCGGTCTGACTGACAGAATGAATAAGATTTGTGATTTGATAGGTGTTAAATTGGTGGACCACATCATAGTGGGACCTGGAAATGAATTTTATTCATTTCAGGAGAAAAACCAGATGCCTTTAGCGTCATTGAAGCTGACAAAAAATCTGGAAGATATAGAACTGGAGGGATTTAGAGTGGCAGAAAATACAGCGGTAAAAGAAGAGAAGAAGGTAATCACGCTTACGGTGGCGGAATGCATGGAATTTCACAGCATGGGTGAATTTCATGAGAATATCAAGAGTGTGGCAGAGGCAGTAGCAAAATTCAAAGCAATTCCACCGGAGCGTATGAATGGAGTCCCGGCAATCGGAATCAGGGCGGCTGATCCAAAGGATCCGGATGAATATACGGAGATGGATGTACTGATCGGGAGAAGGATTGACATGGATATGCTTCGTTATATACCGGAGATTGCAGACAACTGGCAGGCACAACAGATGATCGCATCCCTAATCCATGAGATGCCGGATGTAAAAGTCGTAGGACAGATCCCAGACAACATCCAGAAGAAAATCGACTGGCTGGAGTCCAGGGATAAGCGGGCGGATGAATTGCAGCAGATAACGGACAAACTGGAGAAGGGAGTTGTGGAGGTATTCCAGAGTGACAGATACAAGCAGTTTCTTGATACAATGGCAAAATTTCCAAGATATTCCGTAAACAATTCTCTTCTGATCATGATGCAGAAACCGGATGCACAGCTGTGTCAGAGTTTTACCGGATGGAAGCAGATGGGGCGGTATGTGAAAAAGGGGGAAAGGGGAATCAGCATCCTTGCCCCGGCTCCTTATAAGATCGAGAGAGAACAGACAAAACTGGATGAAAAGGGAAGACCGGTATTTGATGCTGACGGAGAACCGGTAAAGGAGAAAGTGGAAGTCACGATCCGGGCATTCAAGGTGGTAAAGACATTTGACCTGTCCCAGACAGACGGAAAAGAACTTCCTACCATTGGTCCTTCTGAACTGGTGGGAAATATTGAAGGATATCCCAAACTCTTACAGGCACTACAGGAGATCAGTCCGGTTCCGGTAGCTTTTGAGCTGATTGATGGAGATGCCAAGGGATTCTATCATCTGGAAGACAAGAAAATTGTGGTTCAGGATGGCATGAGTGAAGTACAGACCATAAAGACACTGCTTCATGAAATGGCACACCAGAAACTGCATGACAAGGATAATGTGCCGGAGGCAAAGGATATTTCAAGGAATGGGAAAGAAGTTGAGGCTGAGAGTGTTGCATATGTAGTATGCCAGCATTACGGAATCAATACTTCTGACTATTCCTTTTCTTATGTCGCGGGCTGGTCAGAGGGAAAGGAAACACCGGAGCTGAAAGCCTCCCTTGATAAGATCCGTAAGACTGCATCGGAGTTCATCTATCAGATTGACCAGAAGATGGAAGTGTTGATGGCAGATAAGGAACAGGTGCAGGAATCGGCAAAAGCACCAAGTCCGTTTGTACAGGAGCTTATGGATAAAATTACAGAGGGTGCAAAGGATCTGGGATTTATTCCGGTTGTACCTGAGACACAGGAGAAAACTGCCAACCCGGAATTAAAGGTAGTTGTTGACAAGACCCTGAAGGATCTTGATAAGAAAAGGACTCTGTCAAAGGTAAAGGAGTCTGTGAAATCAAAGCTGAAAGCCAATACGGAAAAGGCAGAGCAGGCACCTAGAAAAAGCAGGATATCAAAAGCGAAGGAGGAAAGGGCATGAACCAGAAAGAGTTCAATGAAGTGATCGTCAGGCAGACAGAGTGTTGTAAATCCATGCTGGTGGCAAAGGGAGCAGAGTATGCTCCCAGAGCAGTCAAGAATACGGCAGTGGACAGACTGGCACATTTCAAGAAGGCAGCAGTGGTGCTGAATACCACGCCGAGAGCAGCACTTATGGGGATGCTGTCCAAGCATCTGATCTCTGTATCGGATATGTGTATGGGTGAGCAGCAGTATTCCAAAGAGCAGTGGGATGAGAAGATCACCGACAGTATTAACTATTTCCTGATTCTTTGTGCGATTGTAGAGGAGGAACTGAATGGAGAAAATTGAAGTGAAGATATTAAATCCGGAATCCATTGACCAGGCAGAGAAGCTGATGGTCTGTGCGGCAAGGCTGACACAGAGAGGACATCAGATTTCCTGTCTGGATGATTTTATGGATCTGTATGAGAAGCCTTATCAGAGATCCACCGTGGCAAATCTTGTGAAGCTGCCACATCCAACAATCCAGAAGTTTGGAATCATCAATGTGGTTGTAGTCGGTGCATCCAGAAGATTCCTGGCACAGATTACCAGGCACCAGAATGAAGTGAAGTATATGTCGGCAAGCCTGCAATACAGCGACTATTCAGGAGTGGAGGATTTTGTTATTCCTTATGATCTGATGGGAACCGGCCAGGAGGAAGGATATTTAAGACAGTGCAGCATGGCAATGAAAAATTACCAGGAAATGATCAGATCCGGGGTTGATAATGATTCAGCCGGATACTGTGCACCGCAGGGAATGAGAAATATCCTTCTGATCAGCGCGACACCGTATCAGTGGAAGCACATGATCCGTCAGAGGTCATGCAGGAGAAACACCAAGGAGACCAGATATGTGATGCTGAAAATCTGGGAACAGCTTCTGGAACAGAACAGGGAACTGTTTTCTGACTGTGGGCCATTCTGTATGAATGGCGGCTGTGAAGAAGGAAAAATGACCTGCGGAAAGAGTATTCCACCGCAGATGTTACCAACAGATATTATCAGGGTGGACTTTCCAAAATTGTGCGAAGAGAGTGTGTTGGAGGAAGGAGTACCAGATGAAGATACAGCTGATTGATTTTGGTGGAAGAAGTCCGGAGAGGGCTCATGCCAATGATGCCGGAGCGGATGTATTCAGTCCAAAGGATGCAGTGATCCGACCGGGAGATATCTGTAAGCTGCCTTTGGGATTTGGATTAAAAATACCGGATGGCTATGCCGGATACATATTTCCAAGGAGCGGATTAAGCTCACAGGGAATTGTGTGCGAGTTGCCCCCCATTGATTCCGGATATACGGGAGAGATTCATGCAATTATCTCCAATGTCGGAAACCGGGAATATGAAATCAAGGAGGGTGATAAGGTAGGACAGCTTGTGATCATGCCGGTCCTGATACCGGATTTTACTTTTGAAAACTGGAAAGAGCGTGGGACAAGAGCTTTTGGTTCGACAGGAAGATAAGGAGGATGTAGATGTCATATAAATTAGTAATTGCCGAGAAACCTTCGGTGGCACAGTCTATTGCAAAGGTAATCGGTGCGGATAAGAGAGAAGACGGATACCTGGAGGGCAATGGTTATATTGTCAGCTGGTGTGTGGGGCATCTGGTGGAGCTTGCATCACCGGAGTCCTATGATGAAAAATATGAAAAGTGGAGATATGAGGATCTTCCAATCCTGCCATCAGAATGGAATTACCAGATTGCAGAAGCAACCAGAAAGCAGTTCGGAATTCTGAAAAAACTGATGGAAAGAGAGGATGTAACCGGATTAGTGGAAGCCACTGATGCCGGACGAGAGGGAGAGCTGATCTTCCGGCTTGTATATAATCAGGCAAAATGCAAAAAGCCATTCGAGCGCTTATGGATTTCTTCAATGGAGGACCAGGCAATTTCGGATGGCTTTTCTCATCTGAAAAATGGCAGGGAATATGATAATCTTTATCGGGCGGCACTATGCAGGGAGCGAGCGGACTGGATTGTGGGAATGAATGCAACCAGGTTATTTTCAACTCTGTATGGTCAGACATTGAATGTTGGAAGAGTCATGACACCTACACTAGCCATGATCGTACAGAGGGAGGCGGAGATTGATGGATTCAAGCCGGAACCAATTTACAGACTGTCTATCAGCTGCGGAGGCATTACGGCATTATCGGACCGTTTTGAGAAGAAACAGGATGCAGAGAATATCCTGAATGTGCTGAAAGAACAGAAGGTCGCACAGGTGACAAAGATTGATCCGGCAGATAAGCAGGAGAAGGCACCACAGCTCTACAGCCTTACAGCGTTGCAGAGAGATGCCAACCGTTTTCTGGGATTCACGGCACAACAGACACTTGATTATACCCAGAGTCTTTATGAGAAGAAGCTGGTAACCTATCCGAGAACAGACAGCCGTTTTCTCACAGAAGATATGGAAAGCATGATTCCTGATCTGGCAGGAAAAATGGCTGCAAAATTCGGATATACAAGAAAAATGGCGGTTCATCCGAAACAGGTAATCAACAACAGCAAGGTCAGTGATCACCATGCAATCATTCCTACGGTCAATGTGGCAGATGCAGAGTTTGGGGAACTGCCATCCGGGGAACAGAAGGTATTGAGCCTGATTACAGCCAGACTGTTATCGGCTCTGGGAGATCCGGCAGTGAGAAATGAAGTGGATGTGGAATTTACCTGTGCAGATACAGTATTCAGGGCAAAGGCAAAGAACATCAGGGAAAAGGGATGGAGAGATATTCAGGAATGGATCATGGGAGGCAGTGCAGAGAGCACAGATTCTGAAAATGACAGGAAAGAAAAAAGTGAGAATGCTGATATGCTGGCCTGCATTGCAACTCTGACCAATGGAAAGTCTTATCCATTACAGAATCCTAAGATGGAGGAAGGAAAGACCACGCCTAAGAAACATTTTACGGAAGACAGCTTACTGTCAGCAATGGAGAGAGCAGGAGCGGATGAGATGCCGGATGAAGTGGAGAGGAAAGGAATCGGAACCTCCGCAACCAGGGCAGCGACGATTGAGAAGCTGGTCCGTATCGGATTTGTGGAACGTAAAGGGAACAAAAAGACAAAGTACCTTCTTCCGACACATAAGGGAGTTGCACTGATCACGGTCATGCCGGAGCAGATCCAGTCCCCATCCATGACTGCAGAATGGGAGCAGAAACTTCTGGATGTTGAGAAGGGAGCATTTCGGGATGCAGAGTTTATGAACGAAATCGAAGGGATGATCACGGAACTGGTCAGAACTTATAAGATCATTGAAGATGCAGAAGTGCTCATGCATCCGGTACTGGAAGAAATCGGAACCTGTCCTTGCTGTGGCAGGCATGTAGTCGAGAGGCAAAAAGGATATTCCTGTGAGAACAGGCAGTGTAATTTTGTACTGTGGAAGCAGAACCGATTCTTTGAAGCTCTTGGCAAAAAGATGACCAAGCCGATAGCTGTAAAACTTCTTTCCGATGGAAAAGTGGCACTGAAAGGCTGTAAGTCAAAGAAGACCGGAAAGACCTATGATACAACGGTCATCATGACAGTTGATGAGAACCAGAGAGCAGTATTTGAACTGAATTTTGAGAAGGGAGCAGGCAAATATGGAAAAAGCAAAAACAAGAAAGATTAAAAAGTGGGATGAAGTACACGGAGAGCATGAGGTGGAAGTATCGGATAATGCCGGAGGATGTGAGCCGGAAGAGGTGGCTGGAGCCAGCCCTTCCATCAGCAGAAATCCGATGAGGAGCATCGAGGATATGGTGGAGCAGAACGACAACAGCTTTGACGGTGTGATCAATAATGTGAAAGTGGAACCGGCAGCAGGCACTTTGGAAATCGTACCGGATGATAAAAAATCCGTGCTGGAGAAACTAAAGGAACAGAGTAAGCAGGTGCTGCCCCCTGTTCCTGTTTCTGATAGAAAGCCGGTTCCGGGATGTTGTTTTGAAAGAGAGTTTCAGGGATGGTAGAAAGATCAAAACGAATTGAGCTGAGAGTGACAGCAGATGAACTCAGGCAGATTCATGAGCGTATGCAGGAGGCTGGTATTTCCAGTCTCACTGCATATATGATCCGGATGGCACTTCATGGATATGTCATTGTGATGGATCTTTCTGACTTAAAAGAGGTTCTTCGCCTTTTACAGATATCCGGAAATAATCTGAATCAGTATGCAAAAAAGGCAAATGAAACAGGCAGCATTTATCATGAGGATATCGAAGAACTGAGAACAAATCAGAAAGAGATTTTGCAGGAAATGAGAAAAGTGCTGGACAGACTGACAGCAATTATGTAAGGCAGGTGAGAAGATGGCGGCAACAAAACTGATAGCAATGCACCAGAATAAAGGCCGGAGTGTGATGCGGTGTCTGAAGGACAGGACCGATTATGCCATGAATGGAGAAAAAACGGATGAGGGAAAATATATTTCATCTTATCAATGTAATCCGGAGCTGGTTGATCTGGAATTTGCTCAGGCAAAAAAGGAATATCTGCATAAGACATGGCGGCAGCCTAAGGGAGATGTGATTGCATATCAGATCCGCCAGTCCTTCAAACCGGGAGAAATCACACCGGAGGAAGCAAATGAAGTGGGATATGAAACCGGCATGAGATTCACAAAAGGGAAGCACGCATTTATCGTGGCAACTCATGTGGACCGGGCGCATATTCATAACCACATCATTTTCAATTCCACCAATCTGGAATGTGACCGGAAGTTTCGGGATTTCTGGTTTTCCGGAATTGCATTGCAGAGACTAAGCGACATTATCTGTCTGGAGCATGGGCTTTCTGTCATTCCAAAGGTAAAGCCGAGTGAGAGGCAGCGGAGAACAAAGTACCCGGAACGTGTGAGCATGAGGGATGTTATCCGGGAAGATATTCTGAAATGCCTGGATCAGAAGCCGGCAGATTTTGAAGAATTTCTGAAATTTTTACAGGCAGAAGGATATGAGATCAAGCGTGGCAAGCATACCGCAGTCTGTGGAAAAGAGCAGAAACGTTTCATCCGGTTCCGTTCACTTGGAGAGGATTTTACAGAAGAAAATCTGAAAAAAGTGATTGCCGGAGAGAAAGAGCCTCCTGAAAGAAATGAAAAAGTACCGGACCGGAAAGAAGCAAAACCGGAAAAGCGTAAGTTTGATCTGGTAGTTGATATTCAGGAAAAAATGGCACAGGGAAAGAACGGTGGATATGTCCAGTGGGCGAAAAAATATAATGTGAAACAGTTTGCGGAATCTATTCTGTTTTTACAGCAGCATGATATTCACGATAAGGAAACGCTGGATGCATTGGTGGATGGGAGTTCTGCAAAATACCATGAACTTATGAAAACCATCAAAGATGCAGAGGAGAAGATGGAAGCAAATAAAGTGATCAAGACTCACATTATCAATTATGCCAAGACCAGAGAAACTTACATTGCCTATCGAAAATCAGGGTACAGTAAGAAATTTTTCGAGGCACACCGGGATGAAATCACTCTTCATAAAGCGGCAAAGGAAGCATTTTCAAAACTGCCGGATGGAAAAATTCCGAAGGTAAAGGATCTGAATGAGGAATTTGCAAGACTGCTTTCAGAGAAAAAGGCAACTTACAGTGAATACAAGAAAATAAAAAAAGAGATGCGGGATTATCAGATAGCGAAGCAAAATGTGGAATCCTTCTATGCTGCTCAGCAGAGCTGGGACATAGAGGAAGACATGAAAAAGAAACGGCAGCAGGAAAGATAAGCATGCGGGCAATAATCAAAAATATAAATTGGAGGTTGCTCTCTTTTTTATATTCCGGCAGAGCAGGAATGTATCAGCACTCACGAAGTGAGGGCGCAGTTTGTCATTGAAGATGACATTCTAAGGGGATTGGGGATGTGCCTCCAACAAGCAAAACGCGCCCGTGTACGTACGGGGGCACTGCTTGCTAACTTGCGAAGCAACAACGATTGCGGCCTTAATGAGCCGCTATTTTAAGAAAAGGAGAACAGGATGGAAGATAAAGTATTAGAGATAAAAGATAAGATGTCAGATATAATTACGGCAGCTGATGTAACAGATATCAGATTGACACAGGCAGGATATTACTGGGATGCAGGATATAATGAATTTGATTTCTCATGCAAGATCAACGGAGAAAAGGATATCATTCACATGGTACAGCAGAGGCATGATGACGGATATGGTCTTGTCATCCGATCAGAAAAGGATGATATCTGGGATAGAATTTCAGGAAGCGAAGCCTTCCGGCTGGAAGAAAAGCTGTTAGATGAAGTGCAGTACAGAACCTATCACAATAGAATAGAGAAACTGGCTTCCTTATCAGACTGTCAGGAGATGCATTTTGAACTGATGGAAAATGATAATCCCAACCTAAATCACGTGATTGGAAAACTTTGGACTGAGCTTAACCAAAAAGAAAATATGCTTTCAGCAAAAGTGATTGAAGATTTCCGGGAGCAGACAGAGGAACATTTTCATCCGGTGGACGGAATGAATGCCGGAGAGATTGAAGAAATGGT
>ERZ1024493.27-NODE-27-length-15157-cov-9.867766_pt1 | contig 15157 bp, 17 predicted proteins | sample MGYA00520796_ERZ1024493 | MGnify/ENA primary metagenome ERZ1024493 (study PRJEB33242, sample SAMEA3444320) | Homo sapiens | biome: Host associated; feature: Gastrointestinal tract; material: Stool | place: Uganda | collected 2011-01-01 ...
AAGTAAATAGCAAATCTGGAATGGGATTGAAAGAACATCAGTTATTATTGGTGTTGTTCCATATTATCATACAGAAGCAATGCAGTATTATGAGTCGGTTGATAAACTGGAAGAACATAATGAAAGTATGGATATTTCAAATATGTACAAAGAAAAGACCATTATCGTTCAACCTAAAAGGAGAAAAATAAAACAGATTGATATTCAGTCAATTGGGAAAGAGGTGAAATAATGGCACACGAAGGACTTGTAGATAAAAGAGCATATTTGAATACGATTGGTTGTTTAATACAAGATTCTTCCTTAATAGATGATATTGATAGACCATTAGATAGAACTGATTTTAATACAGAGAACTTCTATGAATTGCTATTTGTTGCAATTTACAATCTACATATGCAAGGTTGCACCACAATTGATGAATTTAGTATAGATTCATATCTAAGCAATTATAAAGAACAGTATTCAATTTTTCAGGAGAATCAAGGTATAGAATATCTTTCAAATGCGAGAGATATGGCTACCATTGAGAACTATGATTATTATTATCACAGATTAAGAAAATACGCATTGCTTAGATATTATGAGCAAAAAGGTCTTGACACAAGATTTATTTTCGACAGTACCATTGCAGACACTTCAAAGATGGAAGCAGAACAAATCAAGTTTGACAATTATACTGAACAAGACATTATTGAAATGGTTGAAGCAACATTTGTTATTAATCCCAATATGAAATATTGTACCAATACACTAAGCACAGATGTTCAAGCTGGTGACGGTATGACAGATTTGGTAAATGAATTGATGGAAGTTCCTGATGTTGGTTTGGCTTTGAATAACGAGGGATTGAACACTGTATCAAGGGGTGCGAGATTAGGATGCTTATTTATGAGATCGTGTCCTCAAGGTGGTGGTAAAACTCGTATGGCTGCTGGTGATGCTTGTAAAATTGCAGTTCCGTATTTTTATGATGTTGTATCAAAGCAGTATGTGTATACAGGAAATTGTGAGCCAACTACTATTTTCTCAACTGAGATGCCAGTAGATGAGATACAGACATTGTTAATTGCAGCCGTTAGTAAAGTAAATGAGGAACATATTCTATATGGTACATATGAGCAAGGAGAATTAGCAAGAGTTCAACAAGCCATTTCTTATATCGAATCTAGTCCATTATATATCGTACATATTCCTGATTTTTCCATTGAAGATATTAAAAACCAGATAAAAAAATACAACCGAGAATTTTCTGTTAGGTATTTTTTCTTTGACTATATTCATACTTCATTACGTTTAATGGCAGAAGTAAATAGCAAATCTGGAATGGGATTGAAAGAACATCAGTTATTATTGGTGTTTGCAACAGAATTAAAGACAATCGCTCAACAGTTAGATGTATTTATTTATACAGCTTCTCAGTTAAATGGTGAAGCACAAAACGCACAATATAAGGATCAGAACTTGTTAGCCGGTTCAAAGGCATTAGCGAATAAACTGGATATGGGTGTTATCTCAATGGCTCCCACCAAAGCTGAGAAAAAGAAAATTGAATCAGTGTTACACAAAATGGTTAATATGCCTGTACCTAATATGTGTCATTGGGTATACAAAGTCAGACGAGGAAGATTAACACGAATCATTATTTGGACAAAAATTGATTTAGGTACTATGACTGAACAGTGTTTGTTTGTAACGAATTATGATTTCGAGTTAATTGATATGGACTTTACAAAGATTGAGCAGGTAGAAGAGAAGATTAAGGAACATTCTGTATTATTATCTCAAATACCTGATAATCCGATTGATGAAGAACAGGAAGAAGAACCAACCGATAAGAAGAGTTGGGGAAACTGGTAAGTGAGGTGAGGATATGTATTTAGATAAGGATGCAATTCTTAACTCACTTACTAAGGAAGATATAATAAAAATTGTTACTTATTTTGGCTCTAGTTACCCGAAAACAGATAGCAATGGTGATTTAATATTCCAGTCAGTATGTCATGGATCAGATTCATGGAAGTTATATTATTATCACGAACCGAATGAAGATAAAGGATACAAAGGAAGAACTTTTCATTGTTATTCTAAATGTTCAGACAGTTTTAATGTTGTTGAATTAGTAATTAGAGCCAATAGAGTTAAAGGAAAGACAGTTACATGGTATAAAGCGTTACATTTTATTGGGCAACTTACAGGAAAGTTGGCTGTTACAAGTGCTGAAGAGATTGAGAAAGAAAAGAATCGTATCAATGATTTTGAATGGATTAATCGTTTGAAGTCAGTAAAAAAGAATAGACGTGAAGTACCTACATTATCTGAAATTAGTGAAAATATCTTAGACACATTCTATTATGCACCTCATGAAGATTGGTTAAATGACAACATTTCTCGTGAAGCTTTGAGCAGATATGAGATTGGTTATTACGGACTGACCAACCAAATCGTAATTCCACATCGAGACAAAGACAATCGGTTGATTGGAATTAGAGGTCGTTATCTTGATGAATCTGATATTGAAAGGGTAGGAAAGTATGTTCCACTTCAAATAAGTGGGAAGTTTCTTAGTCATCAATTAGGTTCAAATCTATATGGAATCAATGTTACCCAAAACAAAATTAAATCAATACGAAAAGCAATGTTACTTGAGTCAGAAAAGGGATGTATGCAAAATTATTCGTACTTTGGAGAAGATTCATTTGCAGTAGCAACCTGTGGAAGTAATATCACTGTTACTCAACAAAAATTATTGTTGCAATATCTCAAATGTGAAGAAGTGATTGTGGCTTTTGATAGAGAATACCATGACGCACATTCTTTTGAGGCAGAGATTTATTATAACAAACTTGTAAAAAAAGTAGCAGGATTAGTACCATACTGCAAAGTTTGTTTGTTGCTAGACAGTGAGAATAGATTGCCTTATAAAGCCAGTCCTACAGATATGGGGAAAGAAACATTGTTGGAATTATTAGATGAGAAGATCGTTATCACAATGGATGAAGTTAATAGAGTGTTGAAAGAATCAAAAAAGGAGAAGTAATTGCAAGAATTAAAAGATAGAGTAAGACCTGTAACCGATAAGGACAAAGGTTTACCTACATTTTCATATAGTAAAATTGAGGTTTTCAAAAATTGTCCTCTTCAGTATAAGTTTAAATATATGGATAAGAAGTATTCACAGGATACTTCAATTGCACTTGAGTTAGGTAGTCTGTGTCATTACGTTTTGGAACAGAAGGGCAAGATGATTGCTTCTGGTCAATCAGTAGATTATGACAAGTTAAATGATATTCTACAGAATGGAGTAACTGAAACAGACGAAAAAACAAAAGAAAAATTATTAGGTGTGGCACAGCTAAGAAGAAAATATTTTGAAGTATGGCACGAAGCTGATAATGCGAGTGGTGCTTCTTATGAAGAAAAAATAAAGCTATTTGATAAAGTGTTACACGAAGAAATGGAAGATACTACTTGGCAGCCTACATATTTTGAAAAACCTTTTGAATTTGTATGGGATAACAAAGTTATTCTAAAAGGGTTTATTGACCGAATTGATGTAAAGGATGGTCAGTATAGAACGGTTGATTATAAAACTTCCAAGAAAATATATGATCAGAGTAAATTGGCAACCTCATTACAGTTTGGAATTTATGCTTTGGCAATTTTAAACGAATTTGGTGAATTGCCTATTGAATCGCAGTATAGATTCATCCTTATAGACGATGAACAATATGCTCTTACAAAAGGATGGGAAAAACGTTTAATCAAAGCACTTGATAAAGTGTTTGGTGATATTGAAGCAAGTGAGAATAAAAATCTGTTTATTCCGAAGCCTACGCCATTATGTCATTGGTGCAATTTCTGCACAACAAATCCAGAAGCAACTATTTACAAAAATGAATGTGAATATTATTCAAAGTGGACACCAACTCAAAAGACATTTGAAGTCAATAAAAAGTGGAATGCTTTGGAGAATAATAATACAGAGAAGAAAAGAAAGTTGGTATTTTAATGACAGAAGAAAAGTTGAAAATGACAGAAGAAAAGTTGAAAATGACAGAAGAAAAGTTGAAAATGATTGAGCCTATTTATGACTCATTTGAAAATGAAGATATTAAAGATTTCTGTAAACTCTTGGTGTCAGAACTTCCTTTGTATTGGTGGGAAGTACCTGCTTCATCGACAGGCAAGTACCATCCTGCATATGCATTAGGCGATGGTGGATTAATGAGACACAGTATTGCAGTTGTACGATTCCTTAATTGGTTTTTCAGTCTTGAGCAGTATCAGAACAAATTCACTGACAGAGAAAGAGATTTATTAAGATGTGCTGGTTTAGTGCATGATGGTAGAAAATCAGGTGCAAGTGATGACGTAAAGGAAGTGTTTACAGTATTTGATCATCCGTTGTTAATGGCAGAAGCAGTTAGAAAGCACAAAGAAGACGCAGTTATTTCAGATGAAGAAATTGAGTTGATTGCCAATGCGATTGAATCTCATATGGGGCAATGGACAACCTCAAACAAACCAAAAGATGCAGGAATTGTGCTTCCAAAACCATCAAATAAGTATCAGGAGATTGTTCATTTGGCTGATTATCTTGCTTCACGAAAGCCGTTAGATATGGAGTTTGATGAGTGGAAGAAACCTGAATTGCCACCCTTAGATACCTACGTGTTGAATTTTGGCAAGTACAAAGATGAACGTCTTGTGGAAGTAGCACAAAAGGATAAAGGGTACATTGATTGGTTGAAAGAGAATTATGGAAGAGAACCAGTTAGAAGCTTATTAAAACAGTTATAAGAGGAGGATTTGAGTGAGTTTTTTTGGAGTACATAACCATAGTGCAGAGGGAAGTAATTTAAGACTTCGAGATTCTATAAATAAAGTGCCTGAAATGATTGAGTATGCTCACTCATTAGGTCATGCTGGCATTTGCTTTACGGAACATGAGTCTATCACTTCTTCTTTAGATGCACTTAAATATTATGATAGTCATAAGGATTTAGAAGGATGGGAGAATTTTAAAGTTGTTCTTGGCAATGAAATATATTTGTGTACAGAAGATGTAACTGCTGAGAACAAATTTAATAATAGATATCCTCATTTTATTTTAGTAGCGTTAAATGCTCATGGACATCAAGGTATTAGAGAATTAAGTACAAAAGCTTGGACTAAGAACTCTTTTATGCATGTTATGATGCGAGTTCCTACCTATTACAGTGACCTTGAAGAAATGATGGCAAACTATAAAGGAGATATTATCGGAAGCTCGGCTTGCCTTGGGGGAGCTTTACCACATAGACTTTTACAGTTTCAGGATTTAGAAAGAGCAAATCCAAAGGAATATGAAAAAATATGGCAGTCTTGTAAAGATTGGATTGCATATATGAACGAGATATTTGGTGAAGGATACTTCTTTTTAGAGTTGCAGCCATCTCATATGATGGAGCAAATCTATGTCAATAACAAGTTAATTCAGTTATCAGAAGAGACAGGAACGCCATATATCATTACAACAGATGCTCATTATCTTAAAAAAGAAGATAGACAGATACATAAAATCTTTTTGGAGTCTCAAGAGGGCGACAGAGAAGTGGATGATTTTTATTCTACCACTTATATCATGAGTGAAGATGAAATTCATGAATATATGGACGAATACTATGGTTACGATGTAGTTCAAAAGGGATTAGATAATACAATGCTTATATATGAAAAAGCAGAGTATTACAAACTCACAAAAGACCTTGATATTCCGTACATTCCATTAAACACTTCTGAGCCAAACAAAGAGTTATATGAAAAGTTTAAGAATCAAATTCCTTTATTGAGTGAATTTTATCATTCTGAATACGATTGTGATAGGCATTTAGTAAGAGATATTGTCGCTTATATTGACACAGATCCTTACTATCAAACAGACGAAGCCTGTGAAAAAATAAATGAATGTCTTCATTATATAAAGGATTCCTCTGAAAAAATGAAGGTTCGTTGGTCTAAATATCTTCTTCAGATTGCTATTGATGTGCAGATTGCTTGGAGCGCAGGTACATTGGTAGGGGCTGGTCGAGGTTCTGGTGTAGGTTTCTGTCTATTAAATATTCTTGGTATCACACAGATTAATCCATTAAGAGAAAAAACAAAGACATATCCTTGGAGATTTTTGAATCCAGAACGTGCTTCTGTTTTGGATATTGATATTGACATATGTGGTTCAAAACGTGAAGCAGTTATTCAGGCTATGAAAGATACATATGGAGAAGATAGAGTTAGTAAGGTTATGACATTATCAACTGAAAAGAGTAGAAGTGCTATCTTAACAGCAGCTCGTGGTTTGAAGATTGATAATGATATAGCTCAGTATATTAGTTCATTGATTGTAGCTGATAGAGGGCAATTAAGGACTTTATCACAAATGTATTATGGTGATGATGATAACCCACCTGTACAAGAATTTGTTACAGAAATGAATAAATATCCTGAATTATGGGAAGCTGCGCAGAAGATAGAAGGACTTGTCAATGGTGTAGGTTCACATGCAGGTGGAATCATCTTAGTTGATAGACCATTTACTGATACAACAGCACTTATGAAAACAAATTCAGGTGATGTTATTACTCAGTTCGATTTACATATGTGTGAGGATTGTTCTCTTATTAAAGTCGATCTGCTTTGTATTGATGCTTTGGATAAAATGCAAGCAGAGTTGGAATTGCTTTTGGAGAATAATGTAATAGAGTGGCAAGGTTCATTAAAAGCTACTTATGAAAAATATATTGGTGTATATACTTTGGAACGTAATGCTAAAGATATGTGGGAAATGCTTTGGAATCACAAAGTAATGTCATTCTTCCAGATGGAGAAAGAGAGTGGTGTACAGGCAGTTGCTTTGGCAAAACCTGCTTCAGTCGATGAATTAGCGACCATTAACTCGGTATTGCGACTTATGGCACAGGAAAAAGGTGCTGAAACACCATTACAGAAATATGCTCGTTTTAGAGAAAATATCCAGTATTGGTATGATGAAATGACCGAATATGGTCTGACACAAGAAGAACAAGATATTCTGAAAGATATTATTGGAGTATCATTTGGTATCTGTGAAGCCCAGGAGTATTTGGTACTTTTGACAATGCATCCAAAGATTGGTGGTTTCTCACTAGCTTGGGGTGATAGGTTAAGAAAAGCAGTTGCAAAGAAGAAACCAAAAGAGTTCTTGCAATTACAGGAAGAGTTTTTTGCAAATGCGAAAGAGAAACATTTATCAAAGAATTTAACGAACTATGTGTGGAATGTTCTTATTTGCACCCAGCGAGGGTATGGATTCAACAAAAGTCATACACTAGCCTACTCGATTATAGGTCTTCAAGAGCTGAATTTGTGTTATAAATACAGCCCGATTTACTGGCAGACAGCGAATTTAATTGTAGACTCTGGTGCAATAGATGAAAATGCAGGTGATTCTACCAATTATGGAAAGATGGCAATAGCAATAGCCGCTGTTCAAAAAGAGAATGTTAAAGTAGAACTTCCACTTATCAACTCAGCAGACTTTGGTTTTAAGGCAGATGTTGAAAACAATCGTATCATTTTTGGATTAAAAGGTATCAATGGTATAGGCGATGATATTGTACAAGCAATTATTCAGAACAGACCATTTAATTCTATGGAAGATTTCGCTCGAAAAATGCTTGATACAAAACTTATTACCAAATCAAAAATGGTTCAGTTAATTAAAGCTGGTTGCTTTACAGAATTGCATTCATCAGATAGAAAAGAAACTATGCGTTGGTATTTAAAAAACTATGCTTTTACTCCAAGTGACAAAATTACAATGCAACAGTTCGCAAAAATGACAGAGTTGGGTATTATTCCTGAATCATTAGATTTAGCAAAACGTATGGTTAATTTCAAAAAATATGTTTTAGACGATGAAGGATTATATGAAAAGCATATAGATGAAGGAAAGAAAATACCCAAAAGAGGATATCATGATGGTTATTATATTCTTGACAACAATTCTCAGCCTTTCTTCAAGGAATATTTCACAGAAGACTCAGTAGTTAAAATAAAAGGAGAATATTATATTGTATCAGAAAAATTGTTTGCTAAAGAGGTTGATAAATATATTCAGCCATTAAAGGATTGGTTTGACAATGCTGATACATTAAATCTCTATAATGAAGCTTTATTCAAAACTGTTTGGAATCAATACGCTAATGGTACATTACCTTCTTGGTCTATGCAAGCATTGAGTTTCTATGATGGTGAGCATGAATTGGAGAATATTAATAAAGAACTATATGGCATAGTTAATTTCTTCGATTTACCAGAAGAACCAGAACCTTACGATTATTACACTCGCTATATTGATGGTTCACCAAAGAAAATGCCTAAATTTAAGATTTCAAGAATAGCAGGAACAGTTATCAATGCTGATAACTTGCATTGTATGGTTACACTTCTTACAAAATATGGTGCAGTACATGTGAAGTTTAATAAAGGTCATTATGCATTTTATAATAAACAAATTTCAGCAAAGCTTGATCCGAATAGTGATAAGAAGACTGTACTTGAAAGAAGTTGGCTAAGTAGAGGTTCAAAGATTGTTGTGGCAGGAATCAGAAGAGATGATAGTTTCAGACCAATGATTTATAAAGACACAATTTATCAGCACACAGTAAACAAAGTTCAAGAAATACATTCAGATGGCACATTGCTACTTCAATCTGAAAGAACAAAAGTTGATTAAAAGGAAAGTGAGGACTAATGGCATCAGAAAATAGAATAAAAATTATATGTAGTGTAGAGACAATACGATTTTATAAAAATGAATTTGGAATTGCTGTTGTCTCAGTAGATAAGGTCAAAGAGGGTAAACCTAAGACCGATAAATTCAATCAAATCATAATCAAAGGTACAATGCCACAGTTGGTTGAAGGTAATCCATATGTATTAGTGGCAGATTATGTAGAAGATCCCAAATGGGGAGGACAATACAATATCATATCAATCTATAGTGCCATTACCTTTAATGAGAATGACAAAGTTGGACAGAAGAAATTCTTGTCCACTTTGTTCACCCCACTTCAGATTGAAAATATGTATGACGCATTGGATGATCCGTTTGATTCTTTGAAGAATAACAAAGCAGAAGACTTAGTAAAGGTCAGAGGTTGCGGATTAGACACGGCTGCAAGATGGATTGAAAGATTTAATCGAAATATTCATTTAGCAAAAATCTTCTCTGAATTGGAACAATATAATCTGACAAACAATATGGTGAATAGATTGATGGAACGATATAACTCACCTGATTTAGTTGTTGAAAAGGTTAAAAATAATCCATATATCTTATGTAACGAAGTAAAAGGAATCGGTTGGAAAACAGCAGATAAAATAGCTCTTGATAGTGGAATGGAAGAATTTTGTTCTCAGCGTATTAGTGCTTTTATCTACAAATATCTTGAGGATTCTGGTCAGAATGGTTGTTCATGGATCACACCTGATGAATTAATGGGTGCAATTATTGATGAACTTGGAGAAGATGCTCCCGACATGAATATTACAGAAGCTATTCATGATATGGGTGATGAACTGTGGTGGAATGAAGATAAGACACAGATTGGTCTTAGAAAATTCTACAATATCGAAGATAAAATTGCCAAAGAACTAATTCGATTAAGAGATGCAAAATCAGAGATTACATATGGCGATTGGGAAGATACAATCAAGCATGTAGAGCATAAGAATGGCTGGCAATTTACAGAAGAACAGCGAATGGGTGTAAAAGAAGCACTTGAAAACAATGTAGTTGTTATTCATGGTGAAGCTGGAACAGGTAAGAGTTCATCCGTGTCTGCTTTTCTTGAAGCGTTGAAAGATTATGTATATGTACAGTGTGCTTTATCTGGTCGTGCAAGTTCTCGAATGGCTGAAATCACAGGAGAAGAAGGGTATACAATTCATAGATTGCTTAAATATCCTTGTACTGATGATGGAGGTAAGAATGGTTTTACATATCATGATGAAAACCCATTGGATGTTGATATTGTAATCGTAGATGAGATTTCAATGGTTGATGCTTATCTTTTCTATTATCTTTTAAGAGCAATTCCTTCAGGTGCAAAGCTTATCTGTCTTGGAGATATGGGACAGTTAGAGTCAATTGGATGTGGCAACATTGCGTTTGATATGATTAATTCTCCTGAGATCCCCACTGTATATCTTAGTCAAGTACATAGACAAGCAGCAGCATCAGCTATTGTCACAGAAGCAAGACGTATTCGTAAAGGAATACAGATTGTAGAAAAAGACTGGGTTGGTACAGAGACAAGGGGAGAATTACAGGATTTATCATTAGATTGTTATTCGGATAAGAGTAATACTTTCTATAAAATAATGCAAAGATTTTCAGAAGCAATGAATACAGAGAACTTCAATGTTATGGAAACTCAGATACTTGTTCCTGTTAAGAAACAAGGTGATGCTTGCACTTATAACATCAATAATACGATTCAGGATTTATATAATCCAGAAGACGACAATAAAGAACAGATTGAGGTTGTATCCCAAGGCAAGGTAACAATTCTTCGAGAAGGAGATAAAGTTATCAATACACAGAATACATACAAAACCAATCCACCTATATTTAATGGTAATCTTGGTATTATTAAAAAAGTATTCCCAGAAGATAAAGCAGTGCTTATTTCATTTATGGGAATTGGAGAAGTATATGTAGAAGGAACACAAGTTAATAGTATTGAACTCGGTTATGCAATTACAGTTCACAAGTCTCAAGGTTCTCAGTTCGATCATGTTATTTTCGGTATTGATTTTTCATCATATTCCCTTTTAACAAAAGAATTATTATATACAGGAATTACAAGAGCAAAGAAGAAATGCGATTTGGTTGCTCAAACTGGTGCTTTGAGAATGGCTATCAGTAAAGAGGGTGTAAGTAAAAAACAGACTCACTTACAGCAGTGTTTGTATGACACAGCTCATCCAAAATTAGTATTTTAAGAGAATAATACAGTAGAGGATTTCTAGAATGCCCATAAATAGGGCGTTTCAGAGACTCAAAAAGCCAATGAAAGACGGATTTCTCGTCTGTCATTCATTGAAAAGAAAGGAGAGAATAAGTAAATGAAAATGCTTGTGTTTTATCGGTCAAGAGAATATACAAATGCAATCATATCTTCAACAAGGTATAAATTGCAAAATATGGATATTGCAAAAGGTCTTGATGTTGATTTTATCAATCTAGATAAAAGAAACTACATTAAGGTATTGGCTCAAATGGAAGAACTGCCTCGCTTTATATATATTTGGTATGACGAAGAAAAGGTTACAGATTATATCAATGAAACATACCCATCAATAGAAGTTTTACATTTTGATGTGGAGAATTCAGTTGAAACACATAATAGTGGTTTTTATGGATATACAACAAAAGAATATAAGTTAGCAGATTTAATGCTTCAGAAATTTAAGGATAGTCTTGTAAAGAAAACAATGTATCAGGTTGATTCTTTATATAAAATTTCAAAAATGGACATGGATGATATGGATGTAGCTTGTTCAAAATATCATTCATTTGAGACAAGGGAGGAAGCAAAACAATATTGTATTGACTGTCTTAAAAAGGAAATTGATACATTAGAGAATAGAATTGATATGTATCAAAGTAATATTAAGTCTTGCAAAGCTGATTTGAAAAAGAAAAACACACTATTAAAGAAATACGATATTAAAGCAAATTAAACGATAGTTTCTTGTGAAGACGAAAGGAGAAATTAAAATGTCATATATTATTAAATCAGCAGATGAATTAAAAGATCCATTTTTATGTTATTGTGTTTTTCGCAAATTTATAGCGGAGGCAGAAGAAGATTATATTGACTATAATGAGTCAATTATAAATAGTATTCCATTTATATTTTGGTTAAGAGGACGTAATGATATTAACAATACACAATTAGAAACACTTTTATCAAGCCAATATGAAATCGGTATACAAGATGTTTTAAAAGATGATGTACTATTCCCGAATACATATGGCGATTCTTTTCTATCCGATATTAAAGCGTATACACTTCTTGCAGAGTATATGTGCCAATTAAAAGAATTCAGAACTAGACTTTGGAATAGTGTGAACGATGAAGCAACAAATTTTGAAAATGAATCTTTTTGTAAGGATTCTAATGGTAACAGTCTGGCATGTATCATAGAGGAAAATAAAATAAATGATACAGGGTATTCTTATGAAGATGTACTAAACATGCCAATACATAAAATGTGGGAATTATCATACAAAGACCAGTTCAATATTGGTATAAAAATGATTATAAAAGACGCAGATATTGAAACAAAATCTGAATACGAATACAACCATTAAAGTTTCTTTAGAAGATTAGGAGGTAAAGATGGATACAATTGTTATAAATTTATTTGGCGAACCATCAGCAGGTAAGAGTACCTGTGCAATGGATATTACAGCACAATTAAAAAGACATGGTATCAATGCCGAATATGTTTCGGAGTTTGCCAAGGATAAGGTGTATGAAAATAATGGTGAGGTATTTAAACACCAAGAATATTTATTTGGTAAGCAGTCATTTAAGATGGGTAGAGTTAAGAATAAAGTACAGGTTATGGTTGTTGATTCACCATTGATCTTATGTGCTGTATATAACACTGACGAAGTATTGGGAGAAGACTTCAATAAGACTGTACTGAATGTATTTAACTCATATAATAATAGAAATTATCTACTCACAAGACATCATTCTTATGAAAACGAGGGACGATTTCAGAATGAAGACGAAGCGAAAGAAGTAAGAAAAGAAATTATTGATAAGTTAAATCAGTACAGTATCAAGTATGAAGAGATTGCTTCTACAGAATCAAATTGTGAATACATAGTAGAAGAAGTTATGGAGGAAATTAGAAATGAACAGTAAAGGACATTTATTTATTAGTTTGGGAAAATCAGCAATCAGAGTAATTGGTGGAATTGTTACGTTAGTGAATGGTTCAATTATTCCATTAGCAATAGGAATTATTGTTGCTGAAGTTGGTGGTGTGTTAGAGGAATTGGTTGATAAGAGATAAGAAATCAACAGTATTTTAGAAAGGATATTGAGCAAATAAATGAAAATAGCATTAACAGGTCATAGACCTCAGAGATTAGGATTGCCAGATGATGAACTAGATCTTAGATGGGCAAGAATTGGTCATTGGATTTTTAATCAAATTCTTGATGTGTCTGATGTTTATTGTGGCATGGCAAATGGCTCTGATATTTTAATTGGGTTAAATGCTTGTATTATTAAGGAGAGCTACAGAGCAGCTTCACCAGAGTTAGAGAAGAATAGAAATTTAAAATTACATTGCATATTACCATGTAAAGACTACAACTCGTCTAACAAATATTACAATAAATTAAAGACCGAAGCTGATGAATGGATTGAGTTATCAGATGAATTCTATAAGGGGTGTGATAATGCGAGGGATCAATATATGGTAGACCATTGTGATGTACTTCTTGCAATTTGGGATGGTAATAAATCTGGAGGTGTTTGGTCAACAATTCGCAAAGCACAGAAAGCAGGTAAGAAGATTATTTACTGTCCAAAAGAGATTTTGAATGGAGAATAATATAGTAACAAGAAATCCATTTTTTATGTAGAGATTAGGAGGTAAAAATGAGTTCAAACAGAAACAGCAGTAGTTCAGGCATTGGAATTTGCGGAGTATTAACAATCGTATTTATTGTACTCAAATTAGTAGGCGTTATTAATTGGTCGTGGTTATGTCCATTATGGATTGATATTTTGCTTACAGTTATTGTATTAGTAATTGTCGCCATTATTGATAACAAGGCAAGAAAGAAAACATGGAAGAGTGGGAGAATAAAATGGTAGTAGATTTAAGAAGTTATCAGAGAGATTGTGTAGATGCTTTTAAAATGGAATTTTCTAAAGAAGATATTAAACACAATTCAGAAGTAAAGAAACTTGCTAAATTTATTAATCGTCAAGGAAGAAAAATTGACAGAATCAATAAAATGCAAAGAAGTGTTTTAGAATAGAAGTAAGGAGAATCATAATATGAAAATTTTAACTTTAACAATTTTATTTATTTTAATGTTTTTCAGAATTAAAGGTACGCCAAGTGCATTAAGTAAAACATTGTGGCGAAAGAAAATGATTAAGCAGCTTGCAAAAAATAAGGAGAATAATAATGGAGAACCATTAAGTGACACAATATTAACTGAATTCTTTATGGAATTAACTGTCTTCTTTATAGAGTTACTCTTAATTGTATTTTATTTAGTATTAGGAAACGAAATTGGGACAACTGAGTTTATCGTGATGTCTGTATTACAAGTATTCACCTGTCTATGGTCATTAAATACAAATCTGTTAGAAGTAAAAAAAGCTTTTAGTTACAATATTGAAGATTTTAAGTTCCATAGATTCCAGTTGCTATTTAATGTGGTGTTAGATTATATCTATTATCCGTGGGCGATTTACATGTTGCTGAGATAGTTGTTACTAAGGGAGGTCAAAATGTTTAATAATTTAAAATTTTGGTGTAAACATCAAGATGTTGAAATAGATAAATCAGAATTATCATATAACTATTTGATAAGTTATGGCTTTGTAAAAAAACCAATTGTTGACTTTGGGAGAGAATATAGGGATTCTGGTACAGGTAGAATGGTGCTGACATTAAAACAAAAAATTACTATGCAATCACTCAATTCTGTAGAAATATTAATCTTAGAAGATCTAAAGAAAACAATTGATGATATTGAATCTGTTTCATTGTATAGTTTTAGTTTGTTTGAAACATAAATTTTAATGTAACGAGAAACCATTATTTATTTCATGTGGAGATTAGGAGGAAAGAATGAAAGCAATTTTACAGTATACGGATTGTATGGGTGATGCAAAGAATGTTTTTGGAGTATTAGCCTTAAACAATATAGAAATAATCAAAACGAAACAGAAAAGTTTTTCAATTTATCCACTTATCACAATTAGAGTCAAGGATGCAAATACACTTAATAAAATTTTAGAACAATTAAACGAAGACAGTTAATTCCATAAAGAATTCAGTTAATATTGTGTCACTTAATGGTTCT
>ERZ1024493.34-NODE-34-length-13617-cov-7.132355_pt1 | contig 13617 bp, 18 predicted proteins | sample MGYA00520796_ERZ1024493 | MGnify/ENA primary metagenome ERZ1024493 (study PRJEB33242, sample SAMEA3444320) | Homo sapiens | biome: Host associated; feature: Gastrointestinal tract; material: Stool | place: Uganda | collected 2011-01-01 ...
TGTAGAGTTCAATATGTAATATTTTATTGGGGAAATTAATTGGTAATGTATTCACTGGAAGTCTATATACTAATATATCATGTGCTTATGGAGAAGGTATTGCAAGAGTTGGATTTTCCTCAGTTTCAAACACTAAAATTGGGCTGCTTTGTTCATCTTCTGTAAATGGACTATGGGTTAGATGGATTTGCATGGGCGCATGTACTAATTAATCTTCAGTGAAATAACTCATATTTACAGAAGCATAGGTATTAGCACTGCTTAAATATATTTTCATAACATTAGTTGACGAACCGATATAACTAAAGCCATATGCTGAAATACTTTTTGCATCCGCTCCAATTCCTGTTGTTGGAGCGTACCACTTACCATCTTGTGCTTTATATGGGAGATTTAAAGATTTTTCTTTTCCATTAACCAATACCAATCCAGTTATAATGACAAGTTTCCCAGATTTAACAATTCTAAGATTAGAATGCCCATCTATATTAGATGTCTTAACGTTATTTATATTACCTAAACTCTGGCTATACAAGACAAAACATTCTAAAGAGATATAACTTACAATTATATAACGTAAAAAATAGGGTTGGATCTCCAACCCTATACATTTATATTTTTAATATTAATTTACCATGAACATAATATTCAGGTCTTTCTTCTTTATATAACTTCCATCGAAGAATATCATCAAGAATTATAACAATACCTGATAAAAACATCCAAATCAAACTAAAGAATAAATTAATTTGACCTCCAATAAAACTAAATGGAAGAGAAGAGTAGTCCCAAATTTGCAATCCACATTGTAAATTCCAATAAAAACCACCAATTGCTTCTGATATTGTTGCAATTAACATACCAATTATACATTGAAGAATAAAATCAGTTTTGACATCAAATAAATTATTAATCAAGCCAATCATTACTCCTATAAAACCTGCCAATACAAACATTCTCCAATCAGACAACTTGCCTTTATATAGACATTCAATGATAAAATATATAGAACCATATACAACAAATAACGTAGAATATTTTATAATCCTTTTCATAATCCTACCTCATATTATGCATTTAATGTTACAACTTTCTCAACTATCTTTTTACTCTGCTCCATTATCTCATTGTATTTATCAAGATATTTACCAGTTAATTTATCGCCATATTTAATTGCAGCTATATCATCAACTTTTTCAACGTCAGAAATTGACAGTATATATAATTTAAGCTGATTAAAATATGTCTGATTAGTTGTTAAGTTCATTGTTTCTTGAATATAAATTGCAGAAATAGTACCATAATCGTATAAAGTACATGATTCTCCATCTGCATGATATGGTACTTCCATTCCAGTTTCTTTTGCAAGATTCATCGCGTTAAGCATATTACTCTGATCTTGAACGGTATATGAATAATGTTTTCCATCAATATCAACACCATTTTCGATAGCAGTTTCACATACATTAGACATCTCAGAAATTTTATTATTTTTTGTGAATTCTAAAGCAGTCTTTTTCTGTTCGGCAATTTCTTCTTCTGTTAATTCTTTTTCAGGCTCAACGGTAGGCTCAGTATATACCACACCTGTTGATATATAATATGTATTTTCTTCATCGGTGTTTTTATATTTAGTGGTAAATTTTGAAAAATCGCCCATAATTTCATCATTATTTTCATTAATAAGATAAAAACCTGAAAGAACGACATCCTCAGTAATGTTTTCAACTTCCAATTTATATATATCATTAGAGATATATGATAATTTTCCAATTGAAATAGTTTCATTTTTATTAAATTTTAATTTATCCATTATGAATCCTTTCCGCAACGAAAAGATATTTTAAATTAATTTTGTAACCAGAGTTTAACTACATATAATACCAAATTTGCTAATATAGGAGTTACTAAAATTGAGGGTACTTATAATTCTTTGGCAGTTGCTTCTAAAAATAGTAATACGACAACATTTACATTTAAAAGTCAATTTAAACAAACGCCTTTTATTTGTGCAACTGTTCAACATTCATGGGCTGATGTAATACAATGTACGATAGATAGTTGTTCTGCTTCTAAAGCTATTATTAAAGTGTATAATGGATCTACTCAAAATGTAAATGTAACAGTACATATCATAGCAGTTGGATATGTTTAATTATTTACAATATAATGAATATTTAGGTACATAATATTGATTATTTGATTTAAGAGCAATCTGATTAAACACGCAAGTTTTTGATATTGTAAATGTTAAACTTGATATCCAACCATCAGGTGATGTACATACTACAGCAGTATTATCCATAAAATTACCTTCAATTATGCTTGATATTGGAATAACAAAAGTTGAAAAACCATAAGATCTAACGTTATGACATTGCAACAGTATCATTATCGTTTTTTTATTATTATTAAGCAGTTTAGTACCATCCCAATTCTCCCATTTATCATTACCTAAACTCTGGCAATTTATCTTTTATGAGCAAAATCCTTTTTGTCTTATAGTAGCTTCTATCTTTGTTTGATCAATAAGAACATACCTATTAACACTCTCCAAATCTGCATGTCCCAATAATTTCGCAATTACTCCTATATCTGTATCACGTTCTGCTAATCTGGTTGCAAAAGTAGCTCTAAATAAATGTGGATGTACTCTGATTACACCACTAGTTATACCTAATTTTCTTATCATGCTTTCTATTGCAGTTTTGCATAATCTTGTAGGAGTTCCTTTTCTTGAAGCAAACAGTGGAGTATTAGCTGCATATTGTACATATGTACCATTCATATTTATATCTTTTCGTTGCTTTAAATATTCGTTTAATCTCATTGCTGTCTTACCAGAGAATGCCACTGTTCGTTCTTTATTTCCTTTGCCTAATACTTTACATGTATAATTTCTAAAATCTACATCTTCCAAATTAATTCCACGTAATTCGCTAACTCTAACGCCAGTATCAAGAAAGAAATGAATTATCGCTAGATCTCTTGAATTTGTAGTGTTTATCTTTAGTAACTCAATTTCCTCATCCTTAAGAGGTACTTTGATACACTTTTTATATTTTACTGGTTCAACAATAGACATAGGATTGTCAGCTATCTTTTTGTGCTTATACAAATAACTAAACACAGACGATAGATATTTTCTCTTAATATCCATTGTCGAACCTTTTACCTTATTTTGAATTCTGTACTTAACCATAAATGACAATACATCATCTGTTGTTATCATATTGATTTCCTTATGGCAAAAATCACATAACTGATGAACAACTCTGATATATTGATTAATCGTACTTTCTGTTTTACCACTGCTTAATTTGCCAATTTTGAAATATTCCATCAATCTATCCGTAGTCTCACCATTAGCTGTTGTAAGTTCAGTAGAAGATATAGTATCAACTGAAAAATTAAAACTAACCATCCAGAATGTATCTTCTAAAAACTTCAAATCCTCTGTATTAAATCTAGTCATCCATACCTTCATACACTTCATTAACATTTCGTCTTTTGCACTTACCATTTTTAAATACCTCCTCAATAAAAAAGAATATATGTTCTGATATTATATTCTCTGTTTATTTTGGAAATAATTGGTAAAAGCGAACAGATGTTCTAAAACGCTATATTTTTACTAAACCAGAGTTTAGGTAATATGTATTTAGTTCATTTAGAAAGCCAACAAATTAAGGGAACAGGATATTCATTTTCATATATTGGCTATAAAACTGGATATAGACTTATAAATGTTATAGTAAATTATAATACTTCTAACCAAGGAAATTATCGGGTAAATACAATTCAATATAATGATACAAATAAAGTGTATGTGATATATTTGAATCAAACACTTGCATCAGGTGCTTATTTGCTTGCCGCAGCACCTACTTCTGACGCAGTATAAGAAGGTTTACTAGAAGCCTTTGCCCATGAATAAACATCAGATGCAGGCATTGAAGAAGGTCTACCAGATACGTTGCTCCATGCTACTGAATTTGCAGAACCTGCGGAATCAGCATATCCAGCATTACCAACCCTCATAGGCAGTACGTTATCACCATTTTTATAATTTGTTTGGAAATATGTACCATCCCATTGAGAATTTTGATACCATGAACCTTGATGTGAAGTTGCATATACATAATTTGCATATGTTGAAGTTCCTCCATTAGCAGGTCTTGCATTGCTCAATCTACTATCGTTACCTGCACAAGCAGTATCAGCCGTAGTGCCTAAAGGTCGCCAAGTATTTGTATCAGTGTTGGTTGATGAAATAGTAACTGTATTACCAGATTTACTTACTGTTGTTGCGCCACTACCTTGAATTAAAATATTGCCATTACTATAATTGCTTGATGTTGTACCAATATTAGTAACAGTATTTGTATCTGTATTTGTATCAGTTAAGGCAATAGTAGTATTACCACTCTGATTCATTGTAAATGTACCTTTAGAAGTACCATTCTGAGTAATAGTAACAGTACCATTACCGACACTTGGAATAGTTGGTTTATTCTTGATTACTGCATCGCCACTTGTTGCATTCCAATCTGGCTGTGGTCTCCATGTATTAGTATCTGTGAATTTTACTTCTTACCAAATACATGATACATTATAGTAAGATTAAATTTACCAGTTGTAGCTGCACCAAGCCAATATTTAGCTACCCCTTTTGCGACATCAATAGTAGCGATTGTGCTTGTCATTATTGTACTATTACACATAGGTTGTATTTGAACTGTATAAATTTCACTAAATTTATTTGCCAAAACAAGACCATATGGTTGTCCTTTATTGTAATATGTATATCCTAAATTAACAGATATATCAATTGAACTAAATGATATAAAACCAATTTCTTCAATATAATCTCCTGATAAACGATACCAATCTTTTCTGGTAGTTGTTGAGGTTTTTTGTTTCCAATCTTTATTACCTAAACTCTGGTTTAATGCAGCTACAGTAGTAGCATCAGCAGCATATCCAGTCTCAGTTGCACTTGTGCTTGTTGTTATTCCTTTTATTGCGCCCACTTTTGTCTGAGCAGTCTTTCCATCTTCAAACTCGACAGTATTTGAACTTGTCCATCTTGATAATAATTTCTTACCAGAACCAGTCTCTATATAATTTTTAACTTTTTTGTATCCAGATAAAATTGACATTTTATGTCCTCCTTTTAAATCTATAATTAAAAAGAGACAGGCACAATCCCTGTCTCTAAATTTAATATTCGAGTAACCATTCATCATTTGTTGATATGGTTGGCTCAGAACTTTGTACAATTACTCTATGGATCATGTCACGAAGTACTTTTCCTTGATAAGCTGATAACGACTGATCGGTTGCAGTTGATGTGAGGTTGTTCTGGACTCCACGCCAAGTGTTAGTATCGCTCGTTGGAGGTGTGTATCCAAGTGCATTTACAACCATAGATTTATTAATCCCTGTTAGATAGTTACTATGGGAATGATTTGCAGCCGCAGCACCTACTTCTGACGCAGTATAAGAAGGTTTACTAGAAGCCTTTGCCCATGAATAAACATCAGATGCAGGCATTGAAGAAGGTCTACCAGATACGTTGCTCCATGCTACTGAATTTGCAGAACCTGCGGAATCAGCATATCCAGCATTACCAACCCTCATAGGCAGTACGTTATCACCATTTTTATAATTTGTTTGGAAATATGTACCATCCCATTGAGAATTTTGATACCATGAACCTTGATGTGAAGTTGCATATACATAATTTGCATATGTTGAAGTTCCTCCATTAGCAGGTCTTGCATTGCTCAATCTACTATCGTTACCTGCACAAGCAGTATCAGCCGTAGTGCCTAAAGGTCGCCAAGTATTTGTATCAGTGTTGGTTGATGAAATAGTAACTGTATTACCAGATTTACTTACTGTTGTTGCGCCACTACCTTGAATTAAAATATTGCCATTACTATAATTGCTTGATGTTGTACCAATATTAGTAACAGTATTTGTATCTGTATTTGTATCAGTTAAGGCAATAGTAGTATTACCACTCTGATTCATTGTAAATGTACCTTTAGAAGTACCATTCTGAGTAATAGTAACAGTACCATTACCGACACTTGGAATAGTTGGTTTATTCTTGATTACTGCATCGCCACTTGTTGCATTCCAATCTGGCTGTGGTCTCCATGTATTAGTATCTGTGAATTTTGCTCCACTTGGAACATCTGCATTTACAGTGTGACTATTAACTGTGGTTGCATTTCCAGCGTTTGTAGCATAATCTGTTTCAACAGTATAATTATCACATTTCATTTTCACATGTGATGAATCTCTCCATTGTGCATAAACAGGACAATTGTCACCATAAGTTTCTGTTGTACTACCTTGTTTATAAGTTTCTAATCTTTTTGATGATTTAACACTTTTATTTGCGTCAGCAGTATTATCAGCATTGCCAAGACCGACTTCAGACTTTGTATATGAAGGTTTAGAACTAGCTTTCGCCCAAGAATATACATCCGAAGCTGGCATACTTGTAGGAAAATCTGTGATCTGAGATTTTGTATGTGTATGACTACTTGGTGTATATGTACTAGGTTTACCAGTAACACCACTCCAAGGTACACTTGCAGCCGTACCAGCCGCATAAACCTCATATCCATCTTCGGTTGATAAATTGCTTTCATCTACAACATAATACATTTTTCCTGTAGAAGTAACTTTTACAGTATCACCTTTTTGTACAGAAGCAGAAGTAAGTTTAAATCTTGCAGTATCATCTGCTACAACAGTTAATCTCTCCAATGCTCCCTGTGGAAGCCTATCTATGCTGATTGTTCCACTTGTTATTTTACTTGCGTCAAGTGATGTAATATCTCCATTACCATGAGTATGAGATGAATTAGCCTTGCCATTCAGCTTAGTATTAATCTCAGTTTCTGTATAATATCTGTCATCATGAGTATGACTAGCACTGGCATAACTACCTTTTGCCTGATACTTGTCATCATGAGTATGAGTAGAACTTGCATATGAGCCAGCTACTTGCGCTCCAATATTTGCTCTGGCATTGGATTTTTCGGTATCTGTTAATCCCTGAGATTCAACAGTAGATACAGCTTTAAAATTCCCAACATTGCCAAGTCCAATTTCACTAGCACTATATGAAGGCTTTGTTTTTTGTTTTGCCCAACTAGGCACATCGCTTGCAGGAAGTGATGTAGGATAAGATGGGAGAGTGACAGTAGTACCAGACTTATATTCTGTAGTACCAATTTTCACACTTTGTACTGCGGATGATGCTGTTTCATCTAAAGCTTTTAATCGCTTTTCAACAGTGTTACCATTATTATCATAAGTAGCTGAGGCATGTGCATATGGATAAAATTTTTTTCCATCTTTGTCACTTAAATAATGTGCTTCTGCCATTTTATACCTCCTTTACTGTATAAACTACATTGTTTTCTAAATATGAAATTTTATTTTTCAGTTTGTTAATTGAATCATTCAAAGACTCAATTGTTTTATTCAATTCAGAAGCATTAGGTAAAGAATCCATTTTTTCTTGTAAAGTTTGTACTTGAACACTTAACTTTCTAAACAAAGAATCATCTTCATCTGTGATAGTAGCTTCTATTTTTAATCCTGGAAGAACAACTAATTGTGCAGGAACAGTCTGCCACTGATATTCAATACCATTAGAATCTACAGTCTCAAACTGGACGGTAAAATTTACCATACCAGAATATCTTGTAACGTAATTAGATACCTGCCAACCCAATATAATAAAATCATCATCTATAGCCATACTTGTAATCTGATATTCACCATATTCATTTCCTGCATTAATAAATCTTATCAAAGCACTATGAGTGCTTAAATCATTTCCATCGAAATATCTAGGTATCTGAAAAAATAATGCTTCTGCTTTATGATCACCTGCTACACCAACAGTTTTTAATGTCTGAGGAACAATAATATTTCGTAGACCACTATCAACTACAATTATTTCTTCTTTCGTATCATTAGGAAGATTTGTATCTTTATATGATAATTCTGTTTGTTTATTATCACTTAATGCTGATTTATAAGCCATATCATTCCTCCTTTTGGTTTAGTTTATTAAATAAATCGGATTTTAAATATACCCAATATCGTTCATTGGTTCTTGGATTTAAGCCAGAAGCATGGGGTTTTAAACCGTTATTTTCAAAATATTGTTTTTCTTTTATATCATGACATATGTATATATCCATCAATTATTCCCTCCATTACCCAACTTTTCAAAAATATCATCAGGAGCAAGTTTTATTGCAGATATATCATTTATCAAGTCACTCATTTTTGACGGATAGGAAGGAAGAGTAACAGATGTTCCATTTTTATATTCCGTAGAACCTAATTTTACACTTTGAACAGCAGTATCAGCCTTTTCACCTTGTTCCTTTGTAGCTTTGTCAGACAGAGCTGTATCAAGTCCTGTTATATCTGAAGTTGCATGAGAATGGTTTTTCTCAGCAAATATATTTTTCAAGTTTGTCAAGAAGGTTTTTAGTCTTCTCAAACTTATTCCATTTGTTTCATTACCCATGAAAACCTCCTTATTAAATAAGGACAGAGAAAAATATCCCTGTCCCTAATTATTTTACTTATGCAAAAAGACCATTAATTTCCTCATCTGTTGCTTCAACATATGTAGTTGACTCAATTTTATCTACTTTTTTTGCTAACGCATCAACATTACTCTGAGCGTCAGTACCAGCTTTTTTAGCGTCTGCGATAGCTTTTGTTGTAGCACCATCTGCGCCAAGAGAAGCCTTATTTGCAGCTACATCAGCCTTTAAGTCTGTTATATCAGCCTCCTGAAGTGCTGTATCAGCCTTTGTTCCCTGCTCGGCAGTTGCATAATTCGTAGCAAGACCATCTGCATACTTGTTAGCCTCGCTGATTGCCTCGCTCTTAGCTGTTGCAATAGCACTTGAAAAGTCAACTGCTCCAACCTTCTTATCAATATAAGCAACGATTGTAGCAGCATCCTCTCCCTCTGGAAGTGTGCCTACTAACTTAGCAAGATTTGCAATATCGGTCTTATTTGTCTGAATAGAAGAATTCATTGCAGAAGCATCCTCTGTATGAGTTGAAATCCAATCAGAAATCTCTTTCAGTGTATCATAAGCGGCTGGTGCATCAGCTACAATAGAAGCTACTGCGTCAGCAACTTTCTTATCTACAGAGCCATCGCCTGTACCATTAAGAATACCAATAGCATCAGTATTAGCCTTAATAGATTTCTTTACTTCGGTGTCGTCATATTCGGATGCTGTAATCTGTCCTTCAAGTTCTGTTTTAACTGCCTTAATCTGAGCCTTTACAGAACCCTCAACCGTATCTTCCCCATCCAGTTTATCAACAACATCTTTGACCGCTTTGATAGCCTTGTTGACCTCTGTAAGATCTGTCTCTGGAATTGTGATAGAATATGCTGGTAATACATCTTCTCCAATTGGCTCTTCAACCTTATAGAATTTTAATGTTCTACCTTCAATTTTTACTGATTTAATAGATTTTGCATCAGCGTCATTAATATACTTTTTAACAAGTCCATCATAAAGACCTAACTGTTTAAGTGTAACAATTTTTACTTCTGTTGCCATAATTTGTTTTCCTCCTAAAATAAAAAATTATAAAGTTCTATATAAAAAATGACCACTGAATCAGTCGTCATTAGTTATTGAGAATAAGTTATCAATCTCAGAATCATCAGCAATTAGACTATTTATCTTTTCGTCAATTTTACTATCTAAATTCTGTTCTAAATATTCAGTTGTAATTTGTTTTACATAATCAGAGATTTCATTTCTTGTAACAAAATCTAAAGCTTTAATCTTCGCATCAAAATCTGTCTCTGTAATGTATTGATTTTCAGTAAGATAATTAGATGTAATAACATCTTCAATACTTACTTGTCCATTAGACAATATATAAGTTACTATCTTTTTAGCTGACACATCTTTAACATATATTTTGTCGTTTTCTTTTTCTACGACAAATAAATGATTAATAGAGGATGAGAAGATAGTAGGGTATTCCAAAAATATTCTGTACTCACCTGATACAGAATATAATCCATTATCAAGTTCTCCAATAGTCAATGGATTAGCAAGAAAACCAGTTTTATTTATGATTGGTCTGTGAACGAGAGAATCATAATCTATCTTATTTCCATTATCAGCTAGTGACGTAATAATATATTCGTCATCAGATTTATTAACTATATATCCATGATATACACCAGAATCATTGTCGGCAATTGCAACAATCTGACCTTCATACGTGTCTGTATTAGAATTTAATTTCTCTTTGGCAGAAATAATACTGTCAAAGCAATATATCCTTGACTTGATATTTAAAAGTGACAAATCATCTTTAATAAGATACTGTTCATGAGTATCTTTAGTAAATACCACATCATACTGATCAATTTCGCCATTTTCAATTCTGGTAGGAATATCGCTATAATCTAAATAGGCCTACTTAACTCTATTCTCAGCCATGATGACCTCCTTTCCTTAAAATATTATTATAATATAATTGGAACTAAGCCATCCTTGGTCTGTTCTGCAAGAGTATCACCTAATTCATTGATTGTGATTTTATCACCAATCTGTTTATCGTTAGCAGTTAAATAAAGTTCTGATGTCTCTTTATCCAATTTAATATTATCCGCTTTGGTGGAATTAATCTTATCAGCTAGATTTGAAGCCACTTTTATTCCTTGTTCAATTAATGCAATTCTTTGATCCAAATCAGTTAAAGCATCATCAATTATTAATTCACTCCATTTTTCAATAGGTGTTATAGATAATGAACATGAAGTTGTATGTCTGATATATGTTTTATACGTATCCTCATCTGTTTTAACAAATGTCATTTCCATAGAAATATTTCCAGAAAATAATGTTAAGTCTGACGTTACTTCAAAATCAAACTGTAAGAATCCCTCTTTTCGAGATACTTCATTTGCATCTAAATGGATAGACCTATATTTCTGATTTGGTGGAACAATCTCAATATAGGCTGCAAATTCGCTCATATCATATCCTTCATATGTCTGAGGAACAAAAATAGTAATAGTATGGATATTCTTTGAATGTTGCATAATCCTTTCAGGAACAGTAACAATCATCGAATTATCATTATTTACTAAAACTGTTGCCATAATAGTTTCTCCTTTCTCATTTTATTCATAATCTAAAAGCCACTCATCCCCAGTTGATAAAGTAGGCTCTGACGACTGATTAACTACAACATGCTTTGTGTCCACTAAAGCTTTTAGTGTCTTACCTTGTTTAGCAGATAAGGAGTCTGTTGTAGATTCACTTGTAAGATTGTCTTGTATTCCACGCCAAGTATTAGTGTCCGTAAAAACAGCATTACTAGGGACAGACTTTCCTAATGTATAAATGCAAGCAACAGGTTTACCGCCAGAAAAATATATTGGTTGAGTGGTAGAACCTGCTGATGTATTAAGTTTTTCTGCGCTATTGGCACTACCGCCTACTGAAGTGCTACCAGCGTAAGAGTGCGTATGTGTTTTATCTGATTTGTTATCAACAATTGATTTAATTGTAGATGTATCTGAAGAGGATGAATAAGGGATAGTAGCAGCACTTATGTTGACTACAGCTCCTGTATCGCCTTTGGGAATAACCAGATTAAGAACAGGATTTTCATTTGTGCCTGTTATAGTGGCAATTGCTTTAGAACCAGCAGAACCAGTAGTAACCGTACCCACTGACAAAATAGGTGTCTTACCTACTGGAAGAGTTAAATTAAGTTTTTGTGCTCCAAAATTTCCACTAATATTTGCAGAAGCATTATCTGTAGGTTTTCCTGTTGTCACAGTACCAATACTTATTTTATTTAATAAATTAGGAGAGGACGAAGTTTGCCCAGAACGATTTGTAATATTTATTTTATAAGAATCTGTAGCAGTAGTAGAAGAGATATTAACTTTCTCAGCTTCTGAAATTTTTGCTTCAGCTTTTTTCATCATCGTATTATATTCTGAAACACGATTTGTTTCGGCTGTCACACGATTTTTCTCAGCATTTACTCTTGCTGTCTCAGAAGCGATACGGTTATTCTCATTTGTTTTACGAGTACTTTCGTTAGAATTACGAGTGTTTTCAGCGATTACACGATTCGATTCATTTGATTTTCTAGTGTTCTCATTACTAACACGAATATTTTCAGCACTTACACGATTGTTTTCATTCGTAATCCATGTTTTTTCTTCTTTCTGAATTTGCAAATATAACTGTGTTAATGCATTGAATTCGTCAGAATTAATAATTCGTTGATCATCATAAACGCTTTTCTTAATGTTAATTTGAAAATTCATTGTAGATAATACTTGTGTTTTATCTATGTTATATAATTTTATCTCTGCCTTTGCGATTCCACCTGAATATAGCATACTTTCAGTTAGCTCGACTGTAACCGAACCGTCTGAATTAATAGTGGCTGTATTAAATACTGCTCTATTATCAGGCGTTATCATTTTTACATTTGCTTTACAATCAGATGGAACTTTATATAATTTGCCCCGATCGTAACACTTTATATTAATATATCTGCTATTTTTATCATACTGTTTTGCATATATGGTAACAATACGATCCTTGAAAAAATCAAGAGAGATATTTTCGGTGGCAGCGTTCAATGCCATATTTACACCTGCCTTTCTTTATAAAGGTGCTTATACGCACCCTTATAATTAATTTTTGTCTTCAACCATTTCGTAATCATCAGAACTAGATTTCTCAACAGATTCTTTTGTCTCTGTCTCATTTTTATTCTCTAATGCATTTATATACTGATTTTTCTCATTCTCGAACTGTGTATCAGCAAGATGTCCAATCTCTTTAGTTATTCCATCAAGAATAAGATACATTACACTAATCGGTAGTTCTGAATTGGAAATTACTTGTGTAAGAATTCCTCTGAATTCTGCCATTTTATAAGATAATGGTTTTTCTATATTATTTGGTTTCTCCATGTTTTAAATTCTCCTTTGTTTCCTTTATTATTATATCTGATAAGATATCTATATCTCTCTTATCTATTGTTCCATTACAGTCAACATCCGCATTAATATATTGTATGAGATTGTAATCAGATGAATTATGGATGATTCGATTAATTGTGATGCAATCTAATGCATCTATATTTTTATCCATATTTACATCACCTTTATTTATATTAAATGGGATAGTGAATGAAAGCAACAATAGAAGAGAGTATAGAATTAGAATGATTTTTGATAATATTTTCATAATGCACCTACTTTGAAATAGCTGTTTCTAATGCTTTAATACGATTGTTTTGTGATTGAATTGTAGCAATCAAATCTGCAATCAATTCTTCATAACGAAGTGCCAATGGATATTTTAAAGATGTTTCAGAAGATTTGTTTTTCTCTTTTTTTACATTAGAATCTATATATACTCCCCAATCATTTTCTCCCATAGATTCTTTTACTTCTTGTGCAATTAATCCGTGATGGAATCTATCAGAAGTTCCATTCTTATATTTATACTTAACAGGATTCAACGAATAGATAAATTCTGAGGT
>ERZ1024493.37-NODE-37-length-12884-cov-8.175306_pt1 | contig 12884 bp, 10 predicted proteins | sample MGYA00520796_ERZ1024493 | MGnify/ENA primary metagenome ERZ1024493 (study PRJEB33242, sample SAMEA3444320) | Homo sapiens | biome: Host associated; feature: Gastrointestinal tract; material: Stool | place: Uganda | collected 2011-01-01 ...
ACCACCGAGATCTACACTCTTTCCCTACACGACGCTCTTCCGATCTTCTATTATTGAATTATTTAATTTTAAATCTTGAGGTAATATTCTGTTGGATTCACACCGTTTTGCTTTATTTCAGTATATAATTCTCTTATGCCTTGTGATTAGTGATGGAAAAGTCTGATTCCTGTAAAGCTCATCACCATGCCGTACTTATTACATGTATCAATAACATGGTCATCTCTCACAGAGCCACCCGGCTGGGCTACATACTTCACGCCACTCTTGTGCGCACGCTCAATGTTGTCACCAAATGGGAAGAATGCATCAGAGCCAAGTGCTACATCTGTATTCCTGTCAAGCCATGCTCTCTTCTCCTCTGCAGTAAATACGTCCGGCTTTACCTTGAAGAACTTCTGCCACTCGCCCTCTGCAAGCACATCCATGTAATCCTCACCGATATAAAGGTCGATAGTATTGTCGCGGTCTGCACGTCTGATGCCATCCACAAACTGAAGTCCAAGCACCTGTGGAGACTGACGAAGCCACCAGTTGTCTGCCTTTGAGCCTGCAAGTCTGGTACAGTGGATACGAGACTGCTGTCCTGCTCCGATACCGATTGCCTGGCCGCCCTTTACATAGCATACAGAGTTGGACTGTGTATACTTTAAAGTAATCATAGAGATTGCCAGATCAATCTTAGCCTGCTCTGTGAGCTCCTTGTTCTCTGTGACGATATTTGAGAAGAAATCATCATCAATATGAAGCTCGTTTCTGCCCTGCTCAAATGTGATGCCAAATACATCCTTTCTCTCGATAGGTGCCGGCTCATATGCCGGGTCAATCTCGATAACACAGTAATTGCCGTTTTTCTTAGCCTTTAAGATCTCAAGAGCCTCGTCTGTGTAGCCCGGAGCGATAACACCGTCTGATACCTCTCTCTTGATTACAAGTGCAGTGCTCTTGTCACATACATCTGAAAGTGAAATAAAATCACCAAATGATGACATTCTGTCAGCTCCTCTTGCTCTGATGTATGCATTTGCAAGTGGTGTAAACTCGATATCCATATCGTCAACCCAGTAAATCTTTTTCTCTACATCCGAAAGCGGCTGTCCGACTGCTGCACCTGCCGGTGAAACATGCTTGAAGGATGTTGCGGCCGGAAGACCTGTTGCCTTCTTAAGCTCTCTTACAAGCTGCCATCCGTTAAAGGCATCGAGGAAGTTGATATATCCGGCTCTTCCGTTAAGCACCTTTATAGGAAGCTCGCCCTCCTTCATAAAGATTCTGGCTGGTTTCTGATTTGGATTGCATCCGTATTTTAATTCGTATTCCTGCATTTTTTGTTCTCCTGTTTTTATCTGCTTATCTTGTATATTTGACCGTTTATAAAATATTTCCCGTTATTTGTTTTTGTTTACGATTCGGCTCTCATACTCGCCTGTTGCGATATCAATATATCTGACAAAGAGGGATACCTTATTATCCTCGTTTAAGTTCTCCCATACCATATTGGTAAACTCATCGATATCTCCGTCAATGTCTACCCATGTAGGCTCACCCTCAAAGCTTGGCAGTGGATTGCCATCGCCCATATATGTATGGATGAAATGTCCCTCTCCCGCAACCGGTGCTGAGTATGCAAATGTGTATCTGTTGCATGCATCAGGATTGCCGTTGTTGCTCTTTAAGATTGACATAGCATAGTTGAACTCACCATTGTCAATATGCATGATTCCTGAAATTCTAGGTGTATAGTTAGGAGCGTCAGGCTCGAACTCTCTTGTCCTTAATGCCTGCTCAAATGTCTGCTGCTTGTCCATCAGCTCATAGATAGTATCTGTCTGATCACCGTTTGTGACAATTGTCTTGTTGCCGAGCACTCTTACAGGCGCGTAAATGATAAGACTTGGATCCTCAAGCTTTGAAGGGTCAAATGCCTGTGTTCTGATGCCCTCACCATCCTCTACAAATACTCTGTTGCGGCTGTTCTCGCTTCTGCCCATGATAAAGTATGCTGTCACAGCCTTCTTACCATCCTTTGTGCGTCCGATTACGATACCTCTGCCAGGGTATGTTGTGCTTGATAATTCCTTTGCTAATGATACTCTTTCCATGTCATCCTCCATGTTTTTTAATAATGTGGTCTGCATCCCCCAAATCATTCGGGTTCTGCCGGAATAAAAAAGACCGTCTGAACACACATATAAATATAAAGCTCTGCATGAAACCTATATAAATGTGCGCCCAGACGGTCGGCAATCAACTGTTATACTCCATGTGGTTATCCACTTCCGTCAGTCATATAACTGTCTTTATTTAATCATGTATTTTTGTCATTGTCAAGTACTACTTTAAAATAAGCATGTACTTATAAGTTATTCTTATAAGTACATACTTGTAAACAATGCCATTATTTACTAATTCTTAAAGCTGTGAATTGGTGCTGGGATTCTTCCTCCGCGGTTTACAAATGCATCACAAGAGAATCTGTTTACCGGCATAACCGGTGCACTTCCAAGGAGTCCTCCGATTTCTACCACATCACCTACATCCTTTCCGATTGCAGGAAGCAGTCTGCAGGCTGTTGTCTTCTGATTTATCATACCGATAGCCATCTCGTCTGCGATAATTCCTGAAATTGTCGTAGCCTTTGTATCACCAGGAATTGCAATCATGTCAAGTCCCACTGAGCATACACAGGTCATAGCCTCAAGCTTTTCAAGGGTGAGTGCGCCATCGTTTACGGCATCTATCATTCCCTGATCCTCTGATACAGGAATAAAGGCACCGGAGAGTCCGCCGACATATGAGGATGCCATGATACCGCCCTTTTTAACCTGATCGTTTAAGAGTGCAAGTGCTGCTGTTGTTCCCGGAGCTCCGGCTCTCTCTAAGCCTATCTCGCAGAGAATATCTGCTACAGAGTCTCCTATAGCCGGTGTAGGTGCAAGTGAAAGGTCTATGATTCCAAATGGCACTCCAAGCTTCTTTGAAGCCTCCTTTGCCACGAGCTGTCCTACTCGTGTAACCTTGAAGGCTGTCTTCTTGATTGTCTCACAGAGCACCTCAAAGTTCTCGCCTCTTACCTTTTCAAGAGCAGTCTTTACTACTCCCGGTCCGCTGACACCTACATTGATGATGGCATCAGCCTCTGTAACACCGTGGAAGGCTCCTGCCATAAACGGATTGTCATCAGGAGCGTTACAGAATACAACAAACTTGGCACAGCCTGATACAGGAAGGTGCTTTGTCACCTCTGCTGTCTCCTTTATCATCTCACCGATCAGCTTTACCGCATCCATGTTGATTCCGGTCTTTGTAGAGCCAACATTTACAGAGCTGCATACGAGGTCTGTCTCAAGCATTGCCTGAGGAATTGATTTGATTAAAAGCTCATCCGCCTTTGTCATACCCTTTGACACAAGTGCTGAGTATCCACCGATGAAGTTGACACCCACCTCTTTTGCTGCCTTATCGAGAGTCTTTGCTATGGTAACAAAATCCTCTGAGCTCTTGCATGCCGCACCACCGACAAGGGCGATAGGTGTAACTGAAATACGTTTGTTTACGATAGGGATACAGTAGTTGTTCTCTATCTCTTTTCCTGTTGCTACAAGATCCTTTGCAAGTGTTGTAATCTTGTTGTAGATATTCTCATTTACCTTTGCAAGGTCTGAGTCTATACAGTCGAGCAGGCTGATACCGAGTGTGATGGTACGCACATCAAGGTTTTCCTTCTCCACCATGTCATTGGTCTCAATTACTTCACCAATATTAATCATTTTAATGTTCTCCTTTAACTGTGTATGACATTTTTACGCTAAACTAGATTCGATGCATCATCTCAAAGATTTCTTCCTTCTGACACTTTATTGTTACACCAATTTCTTCTCCAAGTGCATCAAGCTGATCAGAAATCTCTGCAAATGAAGCTGTAGCATTTGCCATATCTACAATCATCATCATGTTGAAATAACCTGAAACAATAGTCTGTGAGATATCAAGTACGTTTACTCTGCCCTCTGACAGATATGTACATACCTTTGCGATGATTCCTACTGTGTCTTTTCCGACAACTGTGATGATTACTTTGTTCTTTGTGTTATCCATAACAACCTATTCTCCTGTTCTCTTATTCTACGGCTATGCGGTCTGATGCCCTGTCCCTCTTAGCCACATACATCGGGAAATCACTTGCCTTATATGGATTGTCTCCCATTGTGACCTCAAGCCTGACTGCCTCATACGCCAGCTTTTCGTAGTTGTTTTCTTTGCTAAGGTGTCCCAGTATTACTGAGCCAAATTTATCATGAAGAAGCTCGCATAACAATTGCCCGCTTCTCTCATTCGACAAATGTCCGCTGTCACCCATGATTCTGCGCTTGAGCGGATAAGGATATGCCCCTGTCTGGAGCATATTTATATCATGATTGGCTTCAAGCAGCAGACCATCCAGGTTCTGAAGCTTTGAAACCAGTGTGTCATCATACGTGCCAAGGTCTGTCACGACCGCCATAGCATGATTTTCATTTTTAAACCTGTATGCGACAGGATCAGCCGCATCGTGTGATATGTGAAGCGGCTCAAACTCTATATCGCCTATTGTAAAATCGACGCCTGCCTCAATAGGATGAAACAGCTCATCATCTATATTTCCAACAGATTTGGTACATTTTATGGCACCGATTGTGGCTCTTGTGGCATAAATCGGAATATGATAGCGCCTTGCCATGACACCAAGCCCTGCGATGTGGTCTATATGCTCATGCGTCACAAGAATGCCCTGCATATCTGTGGCAGTCATATCAAATTCGTTCAGGCCGTTTTCTATTTTCTTACCGCTGATGCCCGCGTCTATGAGCACATGGCAATCATCCGTGCCCACACATATACAGTTTCCACTGCTGCCGCTGGCAATGCTGCATAATTCTAACATGTTAATTCTCTTTCCAGTATAATTCTATTTGGTCTCCCTCATGAAGCTCCTCGGAAAACTGGGCATCCCTGCCGTTTATTACAGTGGCTATTGCCCTGCCCTTTCCTGCCTGTAAATCAAATGAGATATGGGTAAATATATCGACAAATATATATGTATCCTTGCCTGACAGCTCTACAGGCTCACCGTTTACAATGACTGTAATTGTATTTTTAGATGAGTCTTCTTCCTGTATTTCTTCTTTCAGTATCTCTTCCTGTATATCATTTTTTGGCAATTCATTTTCCGGCAATTTGTTTTCCGGCACAGCAGATGCTTCAGCTTCTTTAGCAAAATCATCATGAAGCTCGTCGAGCACCTGATTCATCATCTGCTCAGATGTTCTGGTCACTGTGTTGTCTGACTCTGTGCTGTTTGCATCCGGCTCTGCTAAAGCCGAAGCATCATTTGTATCTGCATCTGTATCAGACTCTTGTGTGTCATTATAAGTGTTATTGTCGATTCTTGCAACACCATATTCATCTGTTTTCCACTCAACAGAGAAATTTTCATATACAAGCGTGTCAAGATCTGCCTCTTCATTGTTTACAAATATCATCTGGTCTGTGTCTATAACGAGGTCCATAAACTGCGCAATCTGGCGCACTGTATAGTAATTTCTTGTCTCAATCACATCGTTTTCTTTGATGCTGTAATCCTCAGGCTCAAGCCTTCCGTTTACCTGGACAAACCTAGGACACGAAACCCTTCTGCCGTTTATTACAAACGTAATGACAGAATGATTGTACTCATCAAGCTGCGATATCTTATACACTGCTGCCTCTCCGGCTGTGGACGGCTCGATGACTATCTCACTGTTTGGCTCGAGCGGTGTATTGATGCTTGCAGGCTTTCCGTTCATGGTCACCACTGCGCCCTCTCCTGCCTCGCCTCTTACAAGCCTAGCCACACCGTTTACCGTAAAGTTTATAGGGGTGCCTCGCTTTGGAAACAGCTCATCGTTTGGAAATCCGGCCTGAAGCGCTGCATCGACTATTGTAAGCCTGTTATTGTCATAGAGCTTTATCCTCTCACCGTTGAATCTGACCATGATAAAATTATTTCTCTGGTCATAATAATTCAGGCATATGCCAATCGGAGTGACAAGAAGCGGATCCTTCTTAATATCCTCCTGCTCAAAGATTACCTCGCCAAGCACTTCCTCGCCTCTTAAAGCAACTCTCTCCTGAGGCAGGTCAAGTCCCTCCGCAAGCTTTTGGGTGAAGCCGTGTATCTTGCCGCCGCCTCCTACTACAAAGCAGGCGCTCACCGTCTTGTCACCGTTTAGCTCTCTGATTTTGGCCGATACCTCCTGCGCAATATTTTCAACAACAGGAGCCACCACCTCCCACACATCCTCTGCAGGAATAGTATGCTCGATACTCATGATATCCTTGTATGTAACCTTATCACTTGTCGTAGACTGAAGCTTTATGCTCTCAGCCATGTTGAAATCCACAAGAAAATGCTGCACGATAACCTCTGTCAGTTCATCTCCTGCATGTGGTATCATGCCGTAGGCTATAATACTTCCGTCCCTTGTGATTGAGATATCACTGGTTCCGGCGCCCACATCGACAAGTGCGATATTAAGCATACGATAGTTTTCAGGTATGGCCACATTGATAGCCGCAATAGGCTCCAGTGTCATATTGGCAACACTAAGCCCGGCCTGTCCCACTGCCGCATACAGTCCGTCTACCACATCCTCAGGCAGAAATGTAACTATGATATCCTCGCCTATTTTATTGGCCTTATGGCCCTCAAGGCTGATAAAAACCTCATCATTTAAAAAGAATTTGACTGTAGAATATCCCACACAGTAAAACTTATAGCTTGTATCGTTTACCTCCTTGAGTGCCTCCTGCGCCTTTTCTATGCCAAGCAGGTTAAGTGTATGCACATCCTCGCCTGTCACTACAGTCTCCTGCGCATACTCATACTCCACATGTGTCGTAACAGTCTTTAATACTCGACCTGCGGCTGCTATACACACCTCTTCAAGCGGCTGTCCTGTCTGCTTTTCAAGCTCATCCTTTACTTCCTTAATGGTTTTTGCCACCCTGCCTATATCATGTATCTGACCGTCAAGCATTGCTCTGGTCTCATGCTCCCTGACATACTGTGCTGCAACCACAAACTCCTTGTCATCAGTCTGATAGCCAACAGTTCCTACAACATTTCTTGTACCAATATCCAAACCGAATACATTATTCATTTCCACTACTCCTTGTATTTGCTAAGCGCTTTATTTATCGAAGCTATCGTGTTTTCGATATCTCCGTTATTATCGATAACCTCCCTGCAGTGCCTTCTGTACTCATCTTCCTTAAGCTGGCTTGCAAAGATGCTGTCTATTTTCTCATCTGAATAGCCGCGTGATGACTTAAGTCTATTTCTTCTGACTTCTTCACTTGCATAAATATACCACAGCTCGTCGCAGATTTCACCATATCCCTCCTCTATAAGGAGCGCTGCTTCAAGCACGAGCATGAAAAGACCTTCTTTTTTTGCCTCCTCGACCGCATTAAGCACATATTCCTTTACTGCAGGATGCACTACCTCGTTTAAAAGCTCCCTTTTTTCGTCATCCGAAAAAATCACTTTGGCAAGTGCCGGTCTGTCAAAATGTCCATCCTCAAGCCATATCGGTTCTTCGGCAAACAATTCCTTTAATCTGTTGTAGCAGTCGCTTCCCGGCTCCATCAGCTCATGGGCTATCTCATCGGAGAGCATTACCCTTACGCCCTCAAGCTCCTTAAGATAGCCAAGCACTGCCGACTTTCCGGCACCTACACCGCCTGTTATTCCTATAAAAATCATACTGTTTCCTTTTCTGTCATCAATGCGCATCATACCAGTCATAGCCACACTCGGTGCCCACCTCCATGGATACCTTCATGTCCACCGCACCACGCATCTCTTTTTCCAGAAGCTTGATCACTCTATCCTTCTCAGCTTCCTTTGTCTCAATTAAAAGCTCATCATGCACCTGAAGGATAAGCCTTGAGCTTAAGCCCTCTTCAAGAAGCCTGTCATGCACACGTATCATGGCAATCTTTATGATATCGGCTGCTGTACCCTGAATAGGTGAGTTCATCGCAACTCTCTCTCCAAACTGTCTTTGCATGAAATTGCTCGAGGTAAGCTCGGGAATCGGTCTGATACGCCCAAACATAGTCTTTGTATAGCCGTTTTTCTTTGCATCCGAAACCGTCTGATCCAAAAACTCCTTAATCTTTGGATATTTGACAAAATAGCTGTCTATATAGCCCTGTGCCTCTTTTCTTGAGATGCCCAGGTCGTTAGACAGGCCAAACGCGCTGATACCATATACGATACCAAAATTTACTGCCTTGGCATTTCGTCTCTGAAGGTCTGTGACCTCATCAAACGGTGTGTCAAATACAAGGGACGCTGTACTTCTGTGGATATCCTGACCATTCTTAAAGGCCTCTATCATCCTTTCATCTCCGGAAAGTGCTGCAAGCACTCGAAGCTCGATCTGCGAGTAGTCTGAATCAACAAACAAATCTCCCTCCTCAGGCAGAAAAACCTTTCTGATCAGCTTGCCCAGTTCAATCCTTATCGGGATGTTCTGCAGATTAGGCTCCGTGCTTGAAAGACGGCCTGTAGCAGTGATTGTCTGATTTAAGGTAGTATGGATTTTGCCGTCGGATGCAATATATCCTGAAAGTCCGTCAGCATATGTGCTCTTTAGCTTTGTGAGCTGTCTGTATTCCAGAATATCCGCAACAATCGGATACTTAGACGCCAGCTTTTCAAGCACATCTGCCGCAGTCGAATAACCGGTCTTTGTCTTCTTTTCATTTGGCAGACCAAGCTTCTCAAAGAGAATGACTCCAAGCTGCTTTGGCGAGTTGATATTAAACTCTTCACCTGCTGCCTCATATATTTTCTTTTCAAGCTCAGCTATTGAAACAGCAAGCTTGTCTCCATACTCTTTAAGCTTTATTCCATCAGTCCTTATACCCTCATTTTCCATATCATACAGCACGAAAACGAGTGGCAGCTCAATATCTGTATAAAGAGTGAGCATATCCATATCCTTTAGCCTCTGCAAAAGAACAGGCTTTGATTTCCATGCAGTATACACCTCGTAGCAGGCACAGTCCACTGCCTTTTTCTCATCCTCCTTCATCATCTGAGTAAAATCAAGCTTTCCCAGATAATCCTTTTTAGATGAGAGCATAAGCCCCAGATAGTCCTTTGCGACAGCATCATACGGATACTCACCGACAAGCGGGTTGATAAGGTATGCAGCTACCATCATGTCAAAATATCTGCCTCTGTCAGCTGCCTTTATCTCTTTGCTGTTAAATCTGTGCAGATTACTCTTTAAATCCGGTGATATCCATGACTTTACTTCCAGGGTATTTAGTTTTTCATCGAGGAAGCTGCTTGAAATTTCATCACCTGTACAGATAAAATAAATGTCCTCCTCTGAAAAACAAATCGAAACAGCAAGATAATCGTTAGAAACCGGCTCAGTAAACAGACTTAGCTGACCATCGCTTTCACCGCCGTCAGATACGCCCGGTACTATCGCAAATGCAACCTCCCTGCCCTTTGCCTTTTCAAACACACTCTCTGCAGTCTTTAAATCCCTTACTACCGTAAAATGCTCCTCTGCATTGTTTTTAGGAGCCTCCACATTAAACCGTGACAGCATGTTTTTAAATTCGTATCTCTTGCAAAGTAAAAATGCAGCCTCAGTGTAGAGCGACTCTACTCCGTCACTAAGCTTTGCATCGGAAAATTCATAGTCAACCGGTGCATCAAGTATGATTGTAGCAAGCTCCTTGCTCATAACAGCCTGCTCCCAGTACTCCACTATATTCTTTGAAGCCCTTGGCGGCTTTACATTTTCGGCATCCTCATGTACTGCCTCTATACAGTGATATTTTGCTATAAGTGCGCCTGCTGTCTTTTCACCGATTCCCGGCACTCCCGGGATATTATCCGAGGTATCTCCCTGCAGTGCCTTCACATCGATAAACTCCTTTGGAGTGACGCCGTACTTTTCGATAACATCTGCTGTATTGTAGTTTTCTATCTCGGTTCCTGTCTTTTTGGTCTTTGGAATCCTTACCATAACATGGTCTGTCGCAAGCTGTAAGAGGTCTCTGTCTCCGGAGATGATGGCGACATCCATACCGGCCTTTTCTGCCCTGACAGATAAAGTTCCAAGTATATCGTCGGCCTCATAGCCCTCCTTTTCCACGATTTTAATGCCCATGGCAGTAAGCATTTCCTTTATCATCGGTACCTGCTGCCTGAGCTCCTCGTCCATAGGCTTTCTCGTGCCCTTGTACGCATCAAACATCCTGTGGCGAAACGTCGGCGCATGCACATCAAATGCCACCGTCAGATAGTCAGGCTTTTCCTCGTCAAGAATCTTGAACATGATATTCAAAAAACCATAGACTGCATTTGTGTGAAGCCCCTCTGAATTGGTCAGATCAGGCAGTCCGTGATATGCCCTGTTTAAAATACTGTGTCCGTCTATAAGTACAAGCTTTTCACTCATTTTAATACTTTCCTTACTGTCAATTATAATATTGTTGTAATCGTTTCCGGTCACACTACAGTGCAAACAGTAACGTTAAATAGCTCTTGTATATTTCTTGAGCCACTGGGCCTCCTCATCATTCAAATATGGTGAAACAAGCTCATAAACTCTCGCATGATAAGCATTCAGGTATCCTCTTTCCCTGTCTGTCATCTGATTTGGATCAATAGCATCTAAATCTATAGGCACATAGGTCAGATTCTCAAAATACATGAACTGGCCATACTCATTTTTCTCACCCTTTCGGCAGATAAGCTCATTCTCTGTACGAATGCCAAACTTGCCCTCTAAGTAGATGCCCGGCTCATCTGTAGTGACCATGCCCTCTTCTATAACACGCTCTGCAGTCCTGCCCGGATACTGCTTCCAGTGGAAGCTGTTTGGTCCCTCATGCACATTGAGCACATAGCCCACACCGTGTCCGGTACCGTGATTGTAGTCCATGCCAATCTCCCAGAAAGGCTCTCTTGCCAGAATATCAAAGTTAAGGCCCGAGCAGCCCTCCTTAAACCTTGCATTTGCCAGGTTCATATTTGAACGGCACACTCTCGTAAACATATCCTTCATCTCGTCAGTCACAGGGCCTAGTGCAAAGGTTCTCGTGATGTCTGTGGTTCCCTCCAGATAATGTCCGCCTGAATCCACCAGTAAGAGACTTTCAGGCTTAAGCTGTCTGTCCGACTCCTCTGTTGCAGAGTAATGCACAATAGCACCATGGTCTGCATATCCGCATATTGTGGCAAAGCTTAAATCAAGAAAGCCCTCCTGCTTCGCTCTAAGCGATGCAAGATAATCTGAAGCCGAAATCTCTGTCATCGGTATCTTACCTATATTTGTCTTAAGCCAGTACATGAACCTGCACATTGCAACTGCATCCTTTAAATGTGCCTTGCGCAGATTTTCAAGCTGTACTTCATTCTTTACAGCCTTCATGACAACAGTAGGATCCTCCGAGTCAATCACCTTAACACCCTTTGGCAGGCTGTTGCAGATGCGGTAATTTACAACCGATGTATTTAGAAGTACTGTCTCATTTTCATCAATATGCTTCACATATTCATAAAAATCATCATATGGTCTTGTCTGTATACCGTTTTTATCGAGGTAGGTCTTAAGAGCATCAGTCACAACCTCCTCCTGCAAAAACCATATGCATTTGTCCTGTGATATTGCCAGGTATGAAAGCACTACAGGCACATAGCTTATGTCTCCTCCCCTGACATTTAAAAGCCAGGCGATATCGTAAAGTGATGACATCAGATGAAGTGTTGCACCCTTTTGTGCCATCTGCTCTCTGACTCTTTTAAGCTTTGAGCTTATATCCTCACCGGTGTATTTATTGTCAAAAATCATGACGGCTTCCTTTGACATAGGAGGTCTGTCAGTCCATATAAGGTCAATCAGATCCTCATTTACGTACATGCTGCCGTGCTTTTCTTTTGCGATTTCAGAAAGCCTTTTGCCCCATGCAGCATTTATCACTCTGCCGTCGAAGCCTATTACACCGCCCTCTGAAAGAGTATCCTTTATATACTCATCGACTGTCGGAACGCCCTCCTCGCCAATCTTAAACAGCTTTACCGTGGTATCCTTAAGCTGCGCTGCCGCCTGCACAAAATACCTGCCGTCTGTCCATAATCCGGCCTCATCCATAGTGATGACTGCGGTACCTGCCGAGCCCGTGAAGCCTGTAATATATTTGCGCGCCTTAAAATGCTCTCCTACATACTCTGACTCATGAAAATCAGCAGTAGGAACCACATACAGCGAGATGCCCCTCTTTGCCATCTCGCCTCTAAGTGCCTTTAATCTATCCTGTATCATCTTATTATGCCTCTTTAAATTCAAAAAATTTTGTATCTATTTCCGGATACATTCTCTTTAATGAGATTGGTTTGCCGGATTTATTCAAAAAGCAGTGACTGCTTTTTGCAGTGGTGCGAAGCTCGCCTGTTTCCTTGTCCTTCATGACATATTCAAGCTCCATCTTGATTCCGTTATACTTAAGCAGCTTTGTGTAGATGACAACCGTATCATCAAAATGCACCATACTGTGATACTCTACCGATATCGACAGCACCGGGCTTATGATTTCCATATCCTCCATCTGCCTGTAGTTGAGTCCTATCTGATCCATCAAATCAAGTCTTGCTTCTTCCATCCACTTGACATAGTTTGAATGGTGGATTATACCCATCTGATCTGTTTCATAATACTTTGCGTGGTGCTCGTAAGGACGTATTCTAAACTCGCCCTGTGAGCCGGCAATCTGCAACTCATTGTTTGCCATAAAAAATTCCTCCATTCATATTTTAGTCTTCTTTCTAT
>ERZ1024493.38-NODE-38-length-12818-cov-39.674215_pt1 | contig 12818 bp, 7 predicted proteins | sample MGYA00520796_ERZ1024493 | MGnify/ENA primary metagenome ERZ1024493 (study PRJEB33242, sample SAMEA3444320) | Homo sapiens | biome: Host associated; feature: Gastrointestinal tract; material: Stool | place: Uganda | collected 2011-01-01 ...
CGGCACCGATAACAGCACCCTTGACGGCTCCAACCAACATGGAAGTAGCGATACAAGAAGCACCAAATCCACCAGTAGCTACAACCGCAATAGCGCATATGGCGATGACAGCTAGACCGATGCAGAGCTTAGTAGCCCAAGAAGGCCAGTTTCCACCCCCATCGGAGAGGTTGATAGGATTGTTCTTGCAGTAGGCGAATAGGTTCATACCCATGGTGTTTCCGACCTGACCAATCTCACCATCGGCGGAGATGAATCTTCCGAGTTCAGGGCTGTAATAACGAGACTTGAGGTAATAGAAACCAGTCTCGTTATCGAAGAAGTATCCCTTGAACTTGAACGGATTGAGCTTGGCAATCAGTCTTGCCTCGTCGCTATCAGCGACAGCTTCAGTAACTTCACCAAAGTCGCCGTAGGAATAAGAAACTAGCTTAGTTCCAGCTGAATCGATAACGGCATTGATGTTTCCGAGGATGTCCCTGTCGTAGAAGTAATCCTTGCCGTTGACGGAGAATCCAACAAGAGCATTGGCCTCATCGTAGTGGAAGAAAACGGTATTGGATCCGTTCTTATCATCGACTTTCATTGCGCAGAGGGAGTCACCATCGTAGATGTATCTCTCGGTTCTCTTGCCATCAGTCTTAGAGAGGCGGAGACCATTAGGATTGTAGGAATAGGTGTATCCAGAAGCGGTAGCAAGTCTCCTTCCAGTCCAGGTCATCTCGATTCTCTTGTCAGGGAAGGCAATCAAAGTGGGATTACCGATGAAGGCATCCTTATACTCGATGGTCGTTCCGTCGCCTCTTGAGACGAGTCTGTCCTTAAGAGTTGCATCGTAGGTGTAACCGATTCCGTCCTTGGTGAGGATGTTATTGTTGGAATCGTAGGTGTAGGTATGCTTGGTACCATCGACATCGGATGAGATGAGTCTAGAGAGTGAATCATAGGCATACTTCTTTGTTGAAACTGCCTTACCATCCTTATCCTTGGTCACAACATCGGTCGCATTACCCATGGAATCATAGGTGTAGCCGATAGTATTTCCAGAGTAGTCGTTCTCGCTTCCAACCCTAGTCGTGGTGTAAGTTCCGTTCTTAGCGTAGGTAAGCTTCTTAGTAAGGACCTTTCCATCAGCGTAGATCCTCTTCTCAGAGGTTCTCCCGATGCTGTCGTAGTAGGTTCTAACTGAGACGGAGGAGATAGAATCGGTCACTGTCTTTGGATCACACTTGGAATTGGAGAAGACGAGCATCTCGAGTGTTCCCTCAAGGTGATTGCTAGCAACTCCATCAGGACCGATTAGGCATCCGATGGCGGTCTCGCAGCCATCGAGGCTGAACTCAGGAACTGCAATCTCTTTGGTCTGACCATCGATACAGATAGAGATCTTACCGTCACCGAAGGAGATAGCAATTTGATGCCATGTACCAGCGGTGACTTTGAAACCAATATCTTCAAGCTTTGCTCCACTGCTGAGAAGGATGTTCCCACTAGCGATGTGGAGTCCGAGCTTCTCAGTTCCTTGATCATCCTTCGAAGAGAGAATCACCTGATTCGAGGATAACTCATCGAGCTTGAAGCGGACTCCGATAGTTCCGTGATCCTTCAAGAGGAGGTCATAGGAGAGCTTGGAAGATATTCCGGGAGTGAGGGATGCAAGGCTAGAGTAGCTTCCATAGACATGTCTGTGGACAGCATTCTCACCATTGTCATCGAAGAAGAACATTCCGGGCTTGGAGTTCTTGTAGGATTTCTCGATAGAGACGTGAGACTTGGGCTCCATGCCCTTCAAGGAAGTGAGACTTCCGTTGAGAGAGACAACATCGAACCCCTTCAACTTCTCTGGGTTGAAGTAGGTAACCCCACTGGCGCCATCGATGACATTATTCTTGCGGAGGTACTTCACACCCTCACTGAAGATGGCATCAAATTCCTCCTTGCTAATCTCGGAACAGCCGACGGATACGTAGGCGAGCCTGAACGCCATGTTGACGGGATGCTCCTCGGTGTCGGAGGCCCCGGAAGTGGACGAGATTTTGTGGAGCTCATCCTGACTGAGGGCCTGGGACGGGGCACCGACGAGGAAGTACTTGAGGTAATCGAAGTAACCGTTAGAAGCATAGGTCTCTTCCTTAACCTCGCCATTGAGGATGACCTTGACGTTGAACTGGCCATTCCCCTTCTCGATTTCGAAGCCGACGAGGTTCCAGACGCCTTTTTCGATGGAATTCGCGGTGGTGATGCTGTGATTACCGCCGGTGAACTGGTCGAGGAAAGTGAGCTTTCCGTCCGGATTAACGCTGAGGGAAAAGCCTATCTTGTCGATCTCGCCCCTGGCGAAGGCGAAGACCCTCTGCTCTCCGTTGATTTCGCCAGTGGGCTTAATCCAGCCGAACACGGTTTTCCTGACCCGATTGAAGTCGTTTTCCCAAGAGTATCGGCTGAAGTAATTCTTTGCGGTGGATTTCTCGTTCCTCTTCGTGTTGAAGCCGTCGGTCTGATAGCAGATGATGGCGTTGTCCTTCTTGAAGCTCAGCGAAGCGACGGCGTCTCCGAGCGGGCTCTTGTCCTCAACGTCGATGGCGTCGGCGAAGGAGGTGCTAAGGGTGTATTTCCCACCGAAGCAGGCATCGAATCCGCTTCCGCCCTTGATCACCTCATCGGGGAAAACCCTGGAGAGACGGGTCAGATAGCCGGAAGGCGTGTAGTCGTTGTACTCGCATTTGTATTCGTAGTCATAGCCCATGGCCATGCCGAAAGCGAAGACGCTCTCCTTCTGGAGGTTACCGAGATTGTCATAGGAGTATCTGAAGACGTTGTTATCGGTATCGCACACTCTGGTAGCATTGCCATTGCCATCGTATGAGAAGTAGGTTTTGATGCCGTTGACTGCGTCATCGAGCTCACAGATTTCATCCTTCTCGTTGTAGATGTAGGATGCAATACTATTTCCATCGAGCTTTATGGACGAGAGCCTCCTTTTGGAATCGTACCCAAAGGAATAGCAGCCAGATGAATCGTCGCCGCTCAAATACTGCCTGGTGGGAAGCCCAGTGTTGACACCGTTCACCTTGTTCGTATAGACAGTCTTTGAGAAGATCTTGCCATCGACAGTGACGGTCTTGATCTGTTGGTCGCCGGAATATTCGAAACCGTAGGTGGTTCCGTTGTCGCACTTCATACTAGTTAGATTCCCACGCCTGTCGTACCCGTAATCAACCTTGGAGGTGGCGCCGTCGCTGCCCTTGGTGGCTTGCGACGTCAATTCGCCTCTCTGGCCATAGACGTAATCGGTTACGGCTCCGTTGGCATCGGTCTTAGAGCAGTTCTTGTTGTGCTCATCGTAAGAGAAAGTAGTTGTGTTTCCAGAATCGTCAGTCTGGCTGATCTCATTGCCATAAGTATCATGCTCAGCATGGGTTACGAGATTCTCGCCATCCCTAGATGTGAGGAAGGTGTAGTTCTTCTTGCCGGAGGCGTCATAAGTGAAGGCGACCTTGGTGTTTTGGTTAGAGGCAATCTGACTGACACGCTTGTATCGGTCGAAGGTATAGCGATAGCTATCTCCGCTCTCATCAGTAGCTTCGGTGACCTCTCCATCCTCACCATAGGTGATGTTGGATGCCTTGCCATCGTCTCCGACGAGCTCGGTCATGCTCTTCTTCTCGGTGTAGCTGTAGCGTTTGCCGAAGTTATCGCGATAGAGCTGGACGGCATCGATGTAGCAGGGATTGCCGGTGTCAGCGACGATCATAATCTTCACTTGGTCATATTCGCTCTCGGCGATGATGCCCCTGGTCAAAACCTGCCATTTCTCGAAGTTAGGATCGAACTCGAAGCGATAAGCCTTGTAACCACCATTCTTGTAGCGAAGGGTGATGGTCGCGGCGAACTCGTCATTCTGAGTGGCAAGAGTGTGGCCAAAGAGGGTGAAGACAAGCTCGTCCCCGGCGTCTCCGGACATATCGATAATCTGCTCTGCCGTGTCTTCGGACGAATCGGCCCCGAGCTTGAGGACCTTGCTTCCGAGTGCCTTGGCAAAAATCTCAGGTGCGGGATTGTCGATGACATAGGCCCCAAAGAGATTCCATCCAGCACCATCGTCTTCGAAATAGCCATTTCTGACGAAGTTGTATCTGACTTTGTGGTCGCCATAAGAGAGATGAATGTCATCGAGGTAGGCGGTGTACTCACCACCAGTCAAGGTGATTGTGAGCTTCAACTTGAGGTTAGAGATTTTAGAACCGCCAGGAATCTCGACAGGATTACCATCAAGTGCTCTCCAAGGGAATGTGCCATCGATATCGTTAGAGATTTCGTAACTATTGGCCTTGGAAACGGTCTTGGTTTCGGTAGTCGTGCTACCACTAGAGCTTCCCCCGACCTGATAGCTCTCTTCCTCATCGTAGGAGAGATCGAGCTTGAGCGTAATCTGCTTGGCCTTCACATTCCCGACAGCCTTAGCAAAGGCAGAGAAAGCGTAGACTCCAGCATTGGGATCCTTGATTTCCTGAGAGAAGACGATGTCATCTGTTCCTTTCTCAATCCTGAGACAGCGTTGTCCATAGACACCACCATCGATAGCTTTGAATGAGGAAGCATTGCCTTTCTCAAGAATCCACTCAGAGTTCGTGAAGAAATCGTCGCTTCCGCTATCGAAGGAGTTGTTCTCAATGAGATTTCTCTCGTTGATCTGAACCTTGGATTCGGAGGAAACTTCGCTCATGTTCCCTTCATCGGCGCTATGGGCGTAGTTTCTGACCATCGACTTCCCCTCATCGTCGACTATGGACTTGCATCTTCCGTAATAGTCGAAGAAATAGTCGACGAAGTTGCCGTCGAAACAGGTAACTCTGGTCTGATAGGCAAAGTAATCGTATATGGTTGGCTGATTGTATTCGGGGCTCCCTATGTATTTGCGTATGATTTTGGAGACTTTGCCGCCTGCGTGCTCGACGGCTACCGCTATGCCGTTGGTCGTATCCTCGATAGAAGAAAGCCTTCCGCCAGACCAGACGAACCTGGCGATGGAAGCTTGGTTGCTATTGGACTCGATTCGGAAGTAGACGGAGCTGATGTTCTCACCGTCGTAGGCGATTCGGGCCACGGAAATGCAGGCGTCCCTGGAATTGTAGGCGATGACCTCGGAAACCTTCCCGGCGCTGTAGGAGAGGTCGATATGCTCCCCTTTGCCATTCTCGATTTTGGCAAGGCCATTGCCATCGTACGAAAGGGCAAGCTTGCCACCATCGGCGAACGCATAGCCCGTGACTACGTAAGAGCCGCTGGAAAAGCTCCCCATGGTTACTTTATTACCAGCCTTATCCACGATGATTAGAGCGGTCTTATCATCCTTGAGACAGAGATATTCAGCACTAGTTAGTGGCATGAAGTAGATTCCGGACCACGGCGCATCGGGAGTTATGGAGTATCTGGACTTGATGTCAGCCTTTTCCGCTCGCATATAGACCGTCTCTTTGCCAGTGTTATCGATGACGTTTATCGTTCCTATCTCATTAGAAGAGTCTTTGACAATCTCTACCTTCTTGAAATGGTTATGGGCGACATTGGCTCCAAAACCGCAGGAAGGAGAGCTGTCGCTAAAGGCGATGGAAAGAGCGCAGGGATTCTTCTCGTCGTCGGTCTTGGCAAGATCAACGATGTGAATAAGCTCGCCAGAACATAGGTTGATGCTACCAGTTCCGGCGTTGCCGACATCGAACTGGTCGTACTCGTAGGAAGAATCCATTCCCTTGACGATCGAGAGCATGCCGGTAATGGCGGCATCCTTCTTCAGGCTGTCCTCAATCTCAAGGACGTCCACCGAGCAGTTGATGTAGATCCCAAAGTAGAAGGTCTTGGACGTCGAGGTTGCGGTCGCTTTGGCGAGGTAGCGCGTGAGGTCGAATTTGATATGAGCGGGAATGTCGTTGCTGTAGGCATCCCTACCGATGCTGAAGTCGACCTCATCGATGAGATGGTCCCTCCCCCAAGAGAAGGAATTGAAGATTCCCTTGTCGAAGACGCTCTTGGCAATCGGGTATATCGCGCAGGTGCCCGAGGTGTCGTAGCCACAGATAGTCATGAGGAGATTGAAGGCGGCGATGGAGCCGATATCTGTTCCGATGTTGTCGATATCAAGCTTCAGCAAAATAGCGCTAGGCCCCTCGAAGGAAACCTTTCTGTTGGGATAGGCGCCGGTTGGCGCCTTGCTCCCCGATGGCCCGTAGTACTCGGCCTTGAGGCTGAATCTAGGGCTCGTCGAAAAATTGTTGAAATATTTAAGCATACGTAATGCCTCCTTAGAAGATGGACCTTATGTTCTCCAGCGCAGACAGGTCCATGTTCGTCTGCGCCTGTTCGAATCGAATGATGTCTACTTCCTTACCGAGGTCTTTAGAGATGATTTCCTTAAGCCTTTGGACGAATCCATGCATCGCTAGAGGAAGTACGTCCTCCTCAAACTCTGCGAGAAGGTCGATATCGCTCCCAGCTGACTGAGTTCCATCGGCATAGGAACCGTATAGGAACAGATGCTTGATCCTGAAGTTGAGGGCAATCCAGTTTTTCTTCTCGCTGAAGTAATCCATGAGATCGCCATCGCTGAGAGCAGAGCCCTTTTCAGCTCTGCTCCTTGCGGTGGATTTCATCCTGAGAATCAGCGTAAAGATTCCGATGTCGGTTCTTCCAAGAGTCTTCCTGATGTCCTTGAAGAGGACGGGAAGCGGATAGACATCGATATCCCTCTCTTTTCTGAAGAGATACCAGATGACGAGGCAGGCAAACTCGATGTTTAGATACCTTCTAGAACCGGTGATCTCCTCAAGAACCTTGGTGATTCTGAGTGTGATGTCCTCGCTCCTGCTGATGTAGTAGGCCTTCATCATCCTGTCGGCCGTATGCCTTGAGAGACTATGGCCCGACATAAGGTGATAGGACTTGGAGAAGACTTCAGCGGATACCGGGGATTCCAGGTTTCTTTCTAGGTAATCCACTGCATCGGCAAGACTCTTCACGTAGCGTTCCTCAGGTGTGAGTGGTCGTCTCTGACAGATGCAGACCTTCTTGGTCTCGGTCCTATCCTGCTTTCTTCCCATCATCCAGGCGATGAGGTGTGGAAGGTTATAGACCGCCTTCATCTAGAAAAGCCTCTCTCTGAAGCGGATGAGATCGGGAGTCTGAGCGAAGCGGTCGGTGGAAGATATGACATCGGCTCTAAGACCGAGGAGCTTTCCGATGAAGGACTTGGCTTCCTTGAGCTTCTTGATGCTGAATCCGTCCTTGAAATCGACGATGACGTCGGCATCGCTGTAGTCTCCAAAGGTGCCGTTGACGAGCGAGCCGGTAAGGTCGAGATGGACGATTCCGATGTTCGCAAGGTCGGCCTTCGCATTGAGAATCTTCTCCTTGATCTGCTCCTTGGTGATGGGGGCGTGCTTGGTGTTGTACCTGACGGAAACCTGATACTTACCCTTCAAGAGGTCCTCGAAGGAATCCTTGCTGAGACCGCCTCTGACGAGGTCGAAGAGATAGCCCTTCTCAAAGCGGTAGAAGATGATGGGAAGGACGGAATCCCTCTTCATCGCTGCGTTGAAGGCGATGATCGCCATCGAATTGGTGTAGGGACCGAAGGAAGGATTGAGAGAGATGGCGTAGAAAGCATCGATGGCCCCCTTGATACCCTTGCAGTTGTCTCCAATCTCGGAAGCAATCTTTCCAATCCTGTCGGCGATGACAGAAATCTTGAAGATGTCGGCACACTCCATGAGAGTGTCCTTGTTGATTCCCTTCTCGACAAGATTCTCGAAGGCCTTCTTAGCCCTGGAGATGTAGATCTCGCTGTCGTTCTCAGCTTCCTTCTTGCCAAGGAAGACCTGATACTGATCGAAGAGCAGGAAACCCTTGTTGCTCTTCGGATTGGACTGCTTGAGGAAGCGGAAATCGATCTTCCCGTTGTAGTCCTTGTCGAATCTGATGAAATCATTGGTCATTGTTAGGTACCTCCTTATTACCAAAGATCTGCTTGATGACCTGGTTGGCACCGGTAGCTCCGGCTCCCGATGCAAGGCCGATCATCAGGGCCTCATAGACGTCCTTCGCATTCATCATCCCCGGAGCGGTGTAGAAGATGAGGATTCCCATCAGACCTCCCGCTATAGCGGTCACAACCGGTATGAACCGATAGGCCGACTGGAACTTCTTGAATGCGAGCTTGTAGATCTCTGCCAGCAGATAGCAGCAGACCACGATGATGGGGATGGTCGCGTAGTTCATTGGTCGCGTACCTCCTTTCCAAGCTGGGCGCACAGTTCGTCCGTGCGCTTTTCGGAATCCTTTAGGGACTCCTCAACCTTTGCGAGCCTCTCGGCGAGGTCGCGGTAGCGTATGTCGACCTCTGCTATGGATTTCTCCACACGGTCGACGCACGCCTTGATGTATCCGATGTCGGATAGGATCGTCCCCTCGTTGCGCCCCTCCTTCCTCTGGTCCGCTTTGTCAGACCTTCTGAAGGCCAGGAAGGCGAAGAGGATCGAAGACAGTGATGCGACGAGACCGACGACCGAGATGATTAGGTTCTCCACATGCGTGTACCCTCCTTTCGTTGAATGAGGGAGATTCATGCCCCCTCACTTATCAAGAACAAAGTGAATTCAGATTTGACAACCTCAGCCGATGAATTTCTTCAGTTTTTCCTTTATCCTAGAGAGCCTCTTTGCTACTGCTTGTCTAGAGATTCCCCTTCTCCTCGCATATTCGGAGAGGTTGAAATAGACCTTAGAAAGCTCGTTCAAGAAGATTTGGTCCCTGTTAGAAAGAGAAGCGATGGCTTCTTCAAACCGACTACTCTCTGAATCGGGTTCAGAGACTTGAATCGGAAGCTCTACGTCAGAATCCTTCTGCTCTTTCTTCTCTTTCTGTTCTTCATCGCTGTCGCTATCATCCTCATCCCTCTGCTTCTCAGCCATCTGGTCTAGCGATAGGTAGGATTCGGTCTCCCTGACGTACTTCGACTTCAAGAAATTGAGCTTCCTTGATTCGGCTGCCTTCTTGATGGCGGATAGGAGTCTTTTGGAATCCTTTTCATCGTCGTTTCCGTCGATCTTGAAGGCACTGATGACTTTCCACACGCCATAGGTCATCTCCTGCTGGAGGTCTTCCCACCACCTGGATTTGACGTCCTTCACCATCGACTTCATCAGGGGTCTGAGCAGATTGAGGGCAATCTGGAAACGAACCTCCTCCTTCGTCCTCTGATAATCCTTCACGGCATTCAGCAACTTGATTGCATCTTCCTTCATCTTTTTCTCCGTTTCTCCGGAGCGAAAGACGCGGAAGAGGGCACACGAAAGCTACCCGTCGAACCGCGGAGAAAGTCTCCGGTATCCGATGGGCAGCCCTCGCAAATGAGCCGTCCACAGTCACCCAACGTTTTGCGACACCATGGTTAAGCAGGGTGACCGCCACCTTATGTGGCTATTTCTCAAAGCCAGTTTTCACCAGCAAGAAAAGTTTAAATTAAGCAAAAAAGCCAATGGTTGAAGACGTGCTGAATACTTGTTGAAAAAGTGTTGAACGGTGTTTATGGATAAAAAATACAAATTTTGGAGTATAATGTAATCGCTTGCAATTGCTTGAAACGAAAGGAAGGTACATATGTTCAACTACGATAATCTCTGGAAGCTCCTCATAGACAAGGGTATGAAGAAGAAAGACTTGGTTCACGGAGCCAAAATAACTCCCACAGCCGTGGCGAAGATGGGAAAGAGACAGCCCGTCAGCCTTGTGGTGATTGGCAAGATCTGCGATTTCCTCAAGTGCGGTATTTCCGATGTCGTCGAATACGAGAGGAGGGACGGCCTATGATTTTCTCAATAGGAATACTGGCTCAGATCATCCTATCGGTCAGCCGTGGTCTCAATAATGGTGAATGTATCGATTCCCTCATCTCCTCCATAACTGGCACTTCAGATTTCTCCTACATTGAAAGGTCGAGATACACTAGAATCCTGAGCTGCGAAGAGAACCTCCCGACCAAGATAAAAGGGGATACAAACGACATTGAGAAGGTGCTAGGAAAGACAGGATTGAGAGATATAGCCACCAATCTGGAGAATCGATTCTCGATGAAGATGGATAGCTTCGGCAGACTTAGGATCGTCAAAGCTATCATCTGGTGTCTTTCCAACGAATCGTGCCAGCTTGGTGACAAGATTTTTCGCTGGTCGGGGAAAACTAGAAAAAAAGTGATATCGAAAAAGCCTATATCAGACTTCTGGGCTTTCTTAGCCGAAGTGTTGACCTACTGCTACCAAATAGATAACAAACATGCTGAAAACTATGGGTTCAAGATAGGCGAACACATAGAAGAGATAGAGAGTGCAGTCCAAATAACGGTTATTGAGAAGACCGATAGAGAACCATACCTTCTTCTAAAGAGTGAGGTCGACCAAGTCTTTCATTTGGAGTCGACAAGGTCTATCGGTAAATCCCATATCTGCATTACTTTCCACGTCCTAGACGATGATGGGGATTCCTTTGATTATGCCAAGTTGAAGGCATTCATTAGTCGCAATGTAAAGCGCTATGTCTTAAGTTTGGTCAAAATAGATGAGCTGGAAGCAGCGGGAATGGAGATATCACAACAAGCGAGTGCAGAAATATTGAAAGCATACTTTTCTAGGCAATACGATTTCTCAAAGGAATTGGGAGACATGCTCGTCTACTCCTTCTGCGAGGGAATAAAGGGGTGTCCGAAGATTCTCACCAATTACGAAGTCTGCAAAGAAGGGCTCGATAATGAGCGTATAGGGAACTACGGTCTTCACTTCCAATTGAGAGATGATGAACTCATCCTCGTCATGACATCCTCTTCAATGCGACTGAAACTCATCGATGCCGTAAAGGAATGCATCGATAGGTCAAAGATCATGGCTGAAGAAAAGAGCGTAGTTAAGGGACTGATCTCCCCAACATTGCTTAGGCAGACCACCGATGAGAGAACAGCATTGGTGCTGACCGAGTTCATTCTCAAGAGAGACAGTAATACTACTAAGTACAGCTACACCTTGTTCATAGGTTATAGCTTTGATAGGGCTAATGGCTCTCTAAGAGAACAGATGGAGAAAGATATGACGGATTGCATCCAATACCTTGAGTCGGAGATTCTCAACGATTCAAGAATGAAAACGAGGGAGATAGATATTTATCTCGTTCCGTTCAACGATGCTGAAGAGGACCCTAAGAGGATACTTAGGGAGGTGTTAGGGTTACCAAAGGAGGAGAATTAAACATGACATTGATTGATCAAATGATTGACAACATCTCGAAAAATGCTGATGCAAAATCAGCTATCGACGCTCTTTTCAGGAAATATGGCGAGCGAGTCCTAAACAAATCAAGCTTTGATATTTCAGAGGACGAAATAGATTTATGTCTTAACATCGCTGACATCTTCTCAAAAGTTCCTGATGATTCCAATAACTCGGAACACTACCACTCAGTAGCACAGGAAATCATCTATATGCTCAATTTCCTGCTTCCAAAAAGAAAGGATGTCGATTTGGTCAGCGACAGTGTTCTTTCCTCTCTCTCTAACTATCCGGTCAGAAAGAATATGGGATTAAACGACGAGGAGAAGAATTATGGGCTTCTGCGTCTCATCGGTGAAAGAATCAAGATGGGCAGCCTTGAGATTCCAGGAGAAAAGGGGAAGTTCTTTCTGCTTCCTCAGAAAATAGCCTATGATGGTTTCAAAAATATAAGCTTCAGCTACTCTGGACCAACTTCGATGGGAAAGACTTTCTTGATGACCACCTTCATCAAGCAGAGGATAGATGAGGGACACGATGGTAACTTCGCCATCATCGTTCCTACAAAAGCTTTAATAAATGAATTGAAGGGAGAAGTCATCCGTGAATTCAAAAATGAGATTCTTGAAAAGAATTATCGAGTCATCTCATCAGCCAATGATCTTCAGCTGGAATCAGAGCACGATTTCATATTAGTAATGACTCCAGAGAGATTGATGTATTTCCTCATAAAATACAGAGAAATCGTCCTTGATTATGTGTTCTTCGATGAGGCTCACAAGATCTCAGAGAAGGATCCTAGAAGTTCCTTCTACTATAAGGATATTTCTCTTCTATCCAAGAATTCAGATAAGACCCACATTATCTTCTCTTCACCCAACATACCAAACCCTGACATCTATTCCAAGCTGTACGGAGGAGGGGATGGCAAATCCTATAGGAGCCAATTCTCACCAGTATCTCAATTCAAGTTCTATGTAAACCAACAATCAAAAAAGATATCGATCTGGAATGACTTCTCCCGCACAGCCGTTCAACTCCCCAGAGAGAATATCACTGATAATGATTGCACATTGGTCGACTATGTCTATAGATTAACCAAGGATGATCAACAATCTATCGTATATGTAAACAGTGTCGATACAGCCAGTGAATTAGCCCAGGAGATGTATGAGAAGTATGGCAATAAAATTCTGCTAACACAAAAGCAAAGGGATGAGCTTGATGAACTTTCTATAGACATAGAAAAAGGCATAACGCAGAGATTCTCGTTATGCCGTCTAATAAAAAAAGGGGTAGCTTTCCACACAGGTTACTTGCCACCGACACTGAGAGCTAGGCTCGAAGCACTATATAAGAGCGGAGCTATCAGGTTCCTTTTCTGCACAAGCACGCTCATTGAGGGAGTGAACCTGCCAGCAAACAATCTATTTGTAACCTCCATCAAAAATGGTCAGTCTAATATGACTTCCATAGAATTCAAGAACCTAGCAGGCAGAGTCGGACGTA
>ERZ1024493.40-NODE-40-length-12482-cov-8.563933_pt1 | contig 12482 bp, 8 predicted proteins | sample MGYA00520796_ERZ1024493 | MGnify/ENA primary metagenome ERZ1024493 (study PRJEB33242, sample SAMEA3444320) | Homo sapiens | biome: Host associated; feature: Gastrointestinal tract; material: Stool | place: Uganda | collected 2011-01-01 ...
CAAGGCTTCCATTGTCGAGAAGATCCTGATAGTTGACTACCTCTGCCTTGATGAAACCACGCTCGAAGTCAGTATGTATCTTGCCGGCTGCCTGTGGTGCCTTTGTGCCCTTCTTTATGGTCCATGCACGGCACTCATCCTCTCCTGCTGTGAGGAATGAAATCAGTCCGAGAAGTGAATAGCTGGCTGCTACAAGCTTATCAAGACCGCTTGACTCAACACCTAAATCCTCAAGGTACTCCTTCTTTTCGTCCTCATCGAGATCTGCAAGCTCCTGCTCTATCTGTGCACAGATAACAAATACCTCTGCGCCCTCTTCCTTTGCCATCTCTCTTACCTTTGCAACGTGTGGATTGTTTGCGCCGTCATCTGCGAGGTCGTCCTCTGATACGTTTGCAGCGTAGATAGTAGGCTTTGCTGTAAGGAGATTATAGCCCTTGAACCAAAGCTGTGCGTCCTCATCCTCAGGCACCTCAAAGGTTCTGGCCATCTTGCCTTCCTCGAGATGAGCTTTTACTGCCTCGACAAGCTCAAGCTCCTTTGCAAGTGTCTTGTCCATTCTTGCCTGCTTTGCAATCTTTGCAATTCTTCTGTCGAGAATCTCAACATCCGAGAAAATAAGCTCAAGATTGATTGTCTCGATATCTCTTGCAGGGTCTACAGAGCCATCTACATGGATGATGTTTGTGTCCTCAAAGCAGCGCACTACGTGCACAATTGCATCTACCTCACGGATATTTGCAAGGAACTGGTTTCCAAGTCCCTCACCCTTGCTGGCTCCCTTTACGAGACCTGCGATATCAACAAATTCGATTGTTGCAGGTGTAACCTTCTTTGTGTGATAGAGCTCTCCGAGCTTTACGATTCTCTCGTCAGCCACTGAAACGATACCTACGTTTGGGTCGATTGTGGCAAAAGGATAGTTTGCTGAAAGCGCTCCTGCCTTTGTGAGTGAGTTGAATAATGTAGACTTTCCGACGTTCGGAAGTCCGACGATTCCGAGTTTCATGGTATATATATCTCCTTTAAATTGATTTCATATGTATTTTGTGTATCGGATGTTTGTTGATACAAGTATATAGTGTACCACATTAACGGAGATTTGTACATAATTTTAACATACTCATCATCAAGCTTTTCAACAACCGCATCTATTTTTCACCAAGCCTTTCTGCTTTTGCAGCTTCTATATCTGCCTCCTTTGGCAATATTCCAAACAATGATTTTGCTACCTCTACCCTGTCCTGATGTGGATTTGTCAGTTTTGCTACTATTTTTCCGTTTTTTGTAATAAATATATCTTCCTTTTCAGATAATAATAAATATTTTCCAAGATTATTCTTGGCAAATCCTTTATTCTCCATCAATAAATGGTATCATATACACAGGCAAATAGTTTATCCCATTCTCCCATTTATAGTCCTTTGTATGAACAACATATTTTTCTCTGATACGGCTGCTAAATTTGTCACAAAATGCATCCAATGATTTATGCTCTCTGTAATTTCCGGATTTCACTTCAATAGGATTAATTTTAGTTCCATTTGATAGCAGGAAATCTATCTCGTACAAATGATTTGAAGTTTCACTTTTCATTGTGTAATAAAACAGATTGTTTCCTTTTACTGTCAACATCTGTGCTACCGCATTTTCATAAACATATCCCAGGTTTGCTTCCAGTTTGTCTGACAACAGCTTATTATAGATCATATTATCCGTATATTTTTTATCCTTAAATGCAAGCGTAATAAACAGTCCAACATCTGATGTAAACAGCTTGTATCTGTCTATATCCTTTTCCAGAGACATTCCAACCCCGGGGTTGTTTGCATGATATGCAATATTTACAGTATATGAGCTGAGTATATCAGGTAATATCTCTCTCACCTGTTTTGCACGTACCCCTTCTCTTGCTTTTGACAACACATATCTTGATGCATTTTTACTAAGGCTTGCCGGAATTGCATCATATATATCTCCTGCCAGTCCGGTTCCATCTATTTTTGTAAAATCCTCTTCATATAACTCAACAATCTCCCTTTTCGTTTCATCCACAATCTGAAGATTATTATGTTCCAGATAAGCTTCAATAGACTGAGGCATTCCTCCGATTAGCATATACAGTCTAAATTTACGCATCAAATTTCTGTGCATCGCATTTCCTGCTGCTTTTTTATTTTTTAAAAGCAATTTAATCGTCTCTGCTGTGATTTCGTCATCTATTGCCCACAAAAACTCTTCAAAATCCATAGGATACATAGATATCTTATGCTCTTCACTTGGTATTAATATATCCATCGTATTCTTTTTTATCGAAATCAATGAACCTGTTTCTATATATTTATATCGGCCATCAGCAACAAGATACTTGATTGCCTGTCTTGCTTTTGGCAGAAGTTGGACCTCATCAAATATTATAACGGATTCATTTTCATATAATCTCACACCGGTTAACTGCTGTAGCTGTAAAAAAAAGAAATCAAGCTCATATGTGTCGTCAAACAAAGCAATAATATCCTTGCTTGTATGCGCAAAATCAATCAGGATATATGATTTAAATTCATTTTTAGCAAATTCTTCAACAATCGTCGACTTGCCGGTTCGCCTGGCACCCTTCACAAGAAGGGCATATTTGTCGCTTCGGTTGATTTTCCATTCAAGTATTTCATTATAAATTTTACGTTTAAATACATGTCTTTCCATATAAAAATCACCTCTTTGTTACTATTATATCCCGAATCCCCACTCGTGTAAACTGATTTTTTACGCAAATCCCCATTCGTTCTATCCATAATCTTACGCAAATCCCCATTCATAACTTCCGGTGCTGTTCTTCTTTCGCAGAAAAAACCTTCCCACACATAACCTAATATGCAGGAAGGTTTTCACATTTTTTATTCACTTACCATCTCATCGCACTTAATCTGCTCGATATGTATGGCAAGGTAGCCTGTCTCATTGTCCAAAAAATCATGATTTAAATCCTTTCCAAGCTCCTTACATATCTCACCTGCAAGTGCGAATGACTCCGGATAATTTTTCTCGATAAACTGATTGAGATCAACCTTTAATTTCTCTCCGGTCGCGGCTCTTGATACCATGTGGCGGATATGGTTCATGAGGCGGTTGTAGGCCATAGTAGTGACATCTATGTGCTTCCCGATCTTTTCCTCTATAAATGTGGCGCATTTTCGAACTGCTGCCGCCATCTCCATGGCATCCGATACCTTTGAATTGTTTAAGGATGTATGAATATGAAGAGTAATGTAGCCAATCTCATCATCAATTATATCAATTTGTTTTTTATCCTTTAGTATATGGCGAATATTCTCAGCTATCTTGTATTCCTTATAAAACATCACACGAATGTCATCATTTAAAGGATTGCTGATCTGTTCTTTGTTTTCCATACGCTTTACGGCAAATGCTATATGATCTGCCATAGGGAACAATATGCTTCTGTCTATATGTCCAAACTCATGCTCTGCATCATCTAGCAGTGTGTTTGCGATTTCAAGATACTCCGGCTCGATGGATTTTACTATGTCCTTTGCCGGGCCTCTGTCCCTTGTCTGGGTCAGCTCATACAGTGAATCCGCATCCGTTGGCTCGACAGACTGTGTGATTTTCTTTCCAAAGCCCACACCCTTGCCGACTATCAGATATTCCCTTGCGCTCTTGTCCTTTACCGCAAGCACTGTATTGTGATTTAAGACCTTTGTGATTCTGTACATATCATTCCCCCGGCATTAATTAATGTACTCCTGATAATTTATACCAACTATTTATTATTAACATAACCGAACAATTCAATTATCATGGAGCATGAATTACTTCTCGTAGGTGTCAACTGCGTAGAGAGGCTCTCCTGCCTTAATCGGTCCGTCTGTGATAAGGCGGATTTTCTGATTATCCTTTAGCTCTGTGCAGATGACAGGAGTGGTAACTGATGGTGCGTTTGCTTTTAAGTAATCCAGATCAAGCTTCATAAGCACATCGCCCTTCTTCACCTTCTGTCCTGCCTCAACCTGTACGTCAAAGCCTTTACCCTCGAGCTTTACTGTATCGATTCCTACATGGATTATCATACCAATTCCTGAGTCGGTTGTAAATCCCAAAGCATGCTTTGTATCAAAAACGAATAAAACCGTTCCATCCTCAGGTGCTACAACGATGCCCTCCTCAGGTGTGACTACCGCTCCGTCACCCATCATTTTGCTGGCAAATGCCTCGTCCGGCGCTGTTGAAAGGTCTGCTGCAATTCCTGTCATAGGGCTTGATATTATGACTGTGCTTGTCGGCTCTTTTACGTCGCCGGCTTCCTGTTCTTCTTTCACATCAGATTCCTGTGCTTTATCTGAAGCTGCATTTTCATTCTTTGCTTCATCTGCGTCTGCTGTATTATTTTCTGCTGCATCATCCTCGAAGTGTTCCTCTGTCACACTCGCAAGATAATCCTCCAGATCTGATTTTATCACTGTTACTCTTGGTCCATAGATAATCTGTACGCCCTGTCCCTTGTGTACGACTCCTGATGCTCCTGTTGATTTAAGAAGCGCATCGTTTACCTTGTCAGGGTCAATTACTGTGATACGAAGCCTTGTCGCACAGCAGTCCACATCTGATATATTGGCTTTGCCGCCGAGACCTCGTGATATAGTCTGCGAGAGCTCGTCTACAGCCGCTTTATCGTCAGAAGCTTTTGTATCCTTGGCAGCTTTTCTTGCATTTACATCTGCCTTGGTGTAGAGCTTTGTCTCTGTATCATCATCCTCACGGCCCGGAGTCTTGAAATCAAACTTCTTTATAAGGAAGCTGAAAATAAAGTAATACAGCAGGAAATATACTATTCCCGCCGGAATCACGAGCATCCAGCTTGTCTTTTCATTGCCCTGCAATATACCAAACAGGAAGAAATCAAGCAGTCCGCCAGAGAATGTGAGTCCTACAGCGATATTTAAAATATGTGCTATCATGTATGCGCTTCCTGCGAGCACCACCTGTACTGCAAAGAGAGCCGGTGCTACGAAAAGGAATGAGAACTCAAGAGGCTCTGTGATTCCTGTAAACATACATGCAAGTGTTGCTGAAAGTAAAAGGCTTCCTGCCTGTTTTTTCTTTTCCGGCTTTGCACATTTATACATTGCAAGTGCTGCTCCCGGAAGTCCGAAAATCATGAAAATGAACTCTCCCGAGAAATATCTTGTGGCATCAGCACTGAAATGTGTGATGTTTGCAGAGTCTGCAAGCTGTGCGAAGAAGATGTTCTGTCCACCCTCGACCATATGTCCTGCAACCTCCATCGTTCCACCGACTGCTGTCTGCCAGAACGGCATGTAAAATACATGGTGCAGTCCGAATGGAATAAGTGCTCTCTTTATGATACCAAAGAGCAGTGTTCCGAAATATCCTGTTCCTGTCACCACTCCGCCAAGTGCATAGATTCCGTTCTGCACTGTCGGCCAGATAAAGTACATCAGGATTCCTACAAACAGATATACCACTGTTGAGATGATAGGCACAAATCTTGTTCCACCGAAAAATGACAATGCATTCGGCAGCTCAATCTTGTAGAAACGGTTGTGCAGTGCTGCCACTCCAAGTCCTACGATAATTCCGCCAAACACGCCCATCTGCAGTGACTGGATACCGCATACTGATGTGATGGTTCCATCGAGCACATCCTTTGCAATGCTTCCGTCCGCAAGAATTTTTCCGGTATTCTTGAGCATCGCATTGATTGATACATTCATAACAAAGTATGCTATGACTGCCGAAAGTGCTGACACCTCCTTTTCCTTCTTTGCCATTCCGATTGCTACTCCGACCGCAAAAATGAGTGGAAGATTATCAAATATGGCACTTCCGACCGCATTCATGATTACAAGAAGTGCATGGAGTATAGTCTTATCTCCGAGCAGCCACTGTAAACCATAGGTCTCAATTGTTGTGGTGTTGGTGAATGAGCTTCCAAGTCCTAAAAGCAAGCCTGCTACCGGAAGGATTGCAATTGGAAGCATGAAGCTTCGTCCTACTCTCTGCAGGACACCAAAAATTTTGTCTTTCATGAGCTTTTCCTCCTATAAATGCGGGGTATGTATTGATTTGCACCTGTAATTCTTTTATTGCTCCAGCGACAAAAAAGGAGGCACCTATCATACACTAACCCTGTTAAAAGTTATGTACGACAAATGCCTCCCTAAAAGTAACACGTCTGTTTAAGTTTATATCACAGAAGCTTTATCATTTCAACACAATTTCTCCACGAATTTATTTTTTGTTAATCATGCTGTTTTTATACATGTTTTTTTGTGAATTATGTCTAATATCTTTTTTCTCCAGATGTCTCCACGTCTCCATCACCATGAAGCATTCCTCCTCTGTGATACCCTCTGATGAATACACAGCCTTTTGTATGATGCGCATGTACTCGTCCCAATGGATTCCGCAATAATCCGGTCCGCAGTATTTTTCCTTCAGGTTAGCCAGATAAAGCTCATCCGTCTTGTTTCTTGAAGGATGTCCCAGTTCCTTATAGATGCGGTTGTTTATCATGATGGCAGCCCTGCTGTAGCGGCCCTTTTTCACTCTTTGGGCAAGTCTTGTTTCCCACAAAATGTTTCTTCGCCTTTTGACGTAAACTACGATAGCTGTAAATGCAGTCAGAAAGATTACACAGAGCACCGTTTTTAAAATCACCGGAGGTATATAAAGTCCTGTTTTTGATTTCTGAGTGTCTGTGCGTTTATCAGCACCTGACTGTGAACCATAAGCCTGCTCACTGCCATCACCTGACTCATATTGGTTTGAGGCACTGTTTGCTGTAGTATCGTTTGCTGTGCCATCATTTTTTACATCTGTATTTTCTGTATCTTCATTTTCTGCAGCTTCATCTGCTTTATCTTCATCTGCCGCAGTATCATTCATTTGCTCAGTATCATCATGATAAGCAGCACCGGTGTTTGTTTTCTTTCCGTTGACACCAATATAGTCGAACTGATTCACACCTGTCACGTTCTCATAATATCCCGGTGTCATCTCCACAGGAATCCATCCGAAATCATCCAGATATATTTCAACCCAGGCATGTGACTGTGAATCCTTCACCTCGCATATATCCCCATCATTTTCACCGGATTTGAAGCTGTCCCCCTTTGCACAGTATCCGCTTACATAGCGGCATGGAACACCCATCTGTCTGAGTATCATCGTGCCAGCCGATGCAAAATGCACGCAAAAGCCCTGCCTGCTATTTGAGAGGAAGTTCTCAACCACATCCTTACTGCCTGCTGAAGGAGGATTTTTGCTGTACTTAAAAGCCTTCGATGTCAGAAACTGCTGCACCAGCTGTGCTGCCGCAATCCTGTTGGCATCATTTTCTCTTATATAACCTGTGTACATCATATCGCTTGTGAGCTGTCCTGTCCTAAGAAGCCACTTCGCATCTTCCGCAACAATCCCGTCACCGCCCTGCTTTTCAGTATAGTTTTCCATTACATAATTATTGTATGCCGCATAGAAATCATTGTTGACCTCAAGAGGCTGCTCGGGCTCAAGGCTAGACGTTTCCAGACTACCATCGAAAAAGCCTGGACACGCCGATACCTCTATTTTCTTTGTTCCTTTATCCTTTGTGATAAAAAAGTCTTCGTCAAAATCTATATCCCCTTTGGCATCTATACTGTATGGATCAATACAGTACGGCAAATAGGTGTATTCGGTGGAAAGCTTCTCCATCGTGATTGTATACTTTTCGGTGGCCGGATTGGTCTCATCATCAAAATAGCCATCAAGCAGCGTGGCTAATCCGATTGCATTCTGCCACGCTGTCATCCTTGAAGCATCGTGATACTCTTTTTCCATCCCTGAAAAATCAGACTTTTTAATCCATCTGCCATTCTCATAGGTATCACCGTAGAAGCTTCTCAGGTAAATATTAGAGGACGCTCCTGCCTTTGCTTCTACCGTCATCACCGTCTTTCCACTATAGCTTGGATAGTGGTTGCTAACTGTGCCGTCCTGCATATCCATTCCTGTGCTGAAGAACGACTTTACGCTGCCCTCCAAATCCTTTTGAAAGGCAAGCATCTGTGGCTTTTTATTGGCAAGTGTATCAGCAAGAGGTTCAAACGCAAATACACATATGAAAAGTATTGCTGACACTGCCGCCATATATAAAAACGCCGGCACTATCCGTAAAGCCTCGTTGCCCTGTGCACTGCCATCTGCCTCATATCCTGCCTCTGTGCGTGCACTGCCATCTGCGATAAGGCACCAGAGTGTACACAGTGTGAGCATAACGACCTCACTGACACTTGGGCTTTTGCCTATACACAGCTGCACTGCAAGCATAAGCGTTGGAAATAATGTGAGCATGCGTCTTCTTTTAATTTGAGCCGCCAGTGTCAGAAGAAACAGCATGACTATAAACGATACAAAGCCAACAAATGCCCCTGCAAAAGCCTTATCGCCCTTTTGGCATGCAAACGAAGTGCCATAGTACACATTTATTATCTCAAGATACCTGCCCTTTACATATAAAAAGCCGGCTTTTATATGCGCCGCAGCCTGCCAGTTCGCGATAAACACACCAAGCAAAAATACAAGCAGCAGACCTGTATTTATCACATGGCGCACCCACCTTCTTGTGTCAAGCGCTGTAAGCCTGTTTATAAAACCGCTTATCACCGAAAAAATAAACAGCCATACATACACATAATACGGGCAGCTCACATTAGAAATAGTCGTATTCACGACAGACACTGCACACACCGTAAGAAGTACTGCTGCAGCCGCATTGGCAAGCTCAGTAAGCAGGACACCAAGCACTGTAAACGCATTATTATAATCAGGCTTTATCTCATTTGTATCAGACCTCTGCCAGCAGCTTTTCCTAAATGACAATCTCGTTTTTTTCATCTGCTCTGCAAACTATCTCCTCTCCCTTTTTTATCTGAAGCCTTCCGTCCACGGTAAGCAGACACACAAGCTTTTCTGCCCGGTACTTTTCCCCATACAAAAAACGCGCATCCGTCTTTGTATCCGGCTTTATTTTAAGAAAACTGTTCAAGAATATGTAAAAGCCCTCTTCGTCATCCACTCTGGCTCTCACAATATCGTTTATTGAGGTATCGTACCATGCCACATAATGAGAGCATTTTTGATCCATAAGTGAAAAGGAAAGCGAGACAAGAAGCTTCATAAAAGCATCCGCCTGTCTGCCTTTATTTATCCCCCTGAAGTCTGCGACTATGGCCACGGCACATGCCTTTGGCAGGCTGTTCTCCTTTACCATCAGCTCATCAGTCCTTGCAGAAAGCTTCCAGTGCACACTCTGCAGTCTGTCACCGTTTTGAAACTCTCTGACGTCAAACACCTCGGACGGATCATACCCGGGTCTTATATCATCATAGATATCAGAATCCCCAAAGAAATTTCTCACTCTGTCCGTTATCCTGACAGGAATCTCATCTATCTGAGGAATCACCTCAACATTTGCATATTTTTTAACTCTTTTCGTGACATAAAAAAGCCTCGAAAAATCATACAGCTTTATCCTTACAAGCTCAAATTCATAATTGCCGCACCACTTCGCGCTGTACAAAAAATCACTGCCTCCAGACAGCCATCTTGTACTTTTTTCGCCGGATAAATTGTTTTTCACCTTTACACGGTATTTAACACCATCAAAGCCTGCCTCTTTATGCCTGCATGAGAGGCTTACCCTGATTCTATCGCCCTGTGTTGCGATAGCTATCGGAATGCTTATAGCTGCCACTGCCCGATGCGCCTTTACAAGCAATGCTATAAATGTCAGCGCCATAAACACACACATAAAGCTGCCCAAAAGCGCCAGTGCAGCATTGCCGTATATCATCGACATATAAAAAACTACTGCTGCAGTAATTATTCCTATCAAAAAACTAATCACGATTACCTGCCTTTTTCACATAAGTTGTCGGCTGCTTAACAGCCTTTAGTATCTCATCTATCACTGAAAGCTCTGATACGTGTGACACTCTCGCCTTGGTATTTAGCACAATTCTGTGCTTTGTCACATCCGCAAATACACAAACCACATCAGACGGTATGACATAGCTTCGCCCATTTAGATACGCATATGCCTTTGCCATCCTCACACACGCAATCGTACCTCTCGGGCTCACCCCAAGCTCAATATACGGACTCGTCCTAGTCGCATCAACCAGATCCACAATGTACGAGTAAATACTGTCATGTATAAACACCTGCTCGACCTCAGCCTGCATTTCAACAAGCCCCTGTGCATTCATAACAGGCTTTATTGTATGCCCATCAGCCTTCATGCTCCTGCCCTTTGCGATATCCACCTCAGCCTCATGCGATGGATATCCCATGCTCATGCATATCATAAACCTGTCAAGCTGCGACTCCGGCAACAGCTGTGTGCCGGCGCTGCCCTTTGGATTTTGCGTGGCCATCACTATAAACGGCTTTGGGACTTTTCTGCTCTCGCCATCCACAGTGACATTTCCTTCCTCCATGACCTCCAAAAGCGCTGACTGCGTTTTGGGGCTTGTCCTGTTGATCTCGTCTGCCAGAAACAGATTACACATCACAGCACCCTCGCGGTATACAAACTCTCCGGTCTGCTTCTGATACATCGAAAAGCCAAGTATATCCGCAGGCAGCACATCCGGAGTAAACTGTACTCTGTGATTCACAAGTGCCATCGCCCTTGAAAAGGCTACTGCAAGCGTAGTCTTTCCCACTCCCGGCACATCCTCAAGCAGTATATGTCCACCTGCCAAAAAGGCAGCAAATGCCTTGATGATACAATCATCCTTGCCCTTTACTGCCTTTTTTACTTCGTCTATCACTAACTGTGCATTATTCATTTGTCTTATCCCCCGGTTAATCAATTTAAACTGCTGATGATCATGTGCATCATCCTATTCATAAACAGCTATATTTATTTTACATAGTTTGTATATATTTTTCAACTTTTATCCCACTAAATTAAACAATTCTTAAACCTTATTAATCACCTTTGCCACTACACGGTTCCTGTGATGACAAGTGTGCTCTCGCCCGGTGTGACAACCCACGCTCCTGTTGTGCTATCCTGTGTGTAGGTTGCCGCCGGAACAGTGATTGCACCTGCCGTGCTCGAAAATGTGCCCGTCGCCTCATTGTAAGTGTAATCCGTAGCTGCAGTCCAGGCTGTGCCGTTTAATGCCGCTGTGAGATTACTCAAGATTGGAGCAAATGTGTCTGTTATAACCACTCCTGTGGTATTGGTTGCCGCAACACTTCCGTAGTTTTGAATCCTGAAGGTATAGGTCAGTGTACCGTTTTCCGTAACCGGCACCGGACTTACAGACTTTGTAATTGCAAGATTTGGTGCAGCCTCGGCATTTACTGTCTCTGCCGCTGTGACCGGAGTGATTCCCGTGCCGCTTACTGTAGCGGTGTTTGTGACAGATGCCTCTGTGCCAAGAGGAGCATACTCATTTAACGCTGCCTCATAGATGACAGTTGCATTGCCCCCTGCCGGGACACTTATGCCTGTGATGCTAAGAGGCGGTCCCTGGGTTACTGCAGGCGCTGCCTGGAGTGTGCCGTTTGTATAGTATTTTGCGGTGTTATTTACATAGGTTAATGGTACAAGTGTGTTGGTGTTAAAGGTATAAGCGCCTAGATTGTCAGAAAGTGTCAGACCGTTTATCGCGGTATTTCCGGAGTTTACGATGCTCACCACATAGGTTATTGTATCGTTTTGATTGTAGGTGTTTTTGACTGCCGTTTTCGTAGCAGAAAGCACCTCGAGTATTTCTCCGACTGCTATATTTGAATTGGCTACATTGTTGCCATAACGAAGCTGTGCCTGATTAGTAAATCGTGCCATATATTTTCCATCCTTTCATATATTCAGGTATGGTTTAATATATGACACAAATCTACAAATGACACAGATTATTTACTATCCTGTTTATTTTTCTCCACATCAGCCTTTTTGATAAGCTCAAGAAGATTTTCAAGCTCTTCCTCATCAACGCCTGTGTAGCCTGAAAGCTCACTAAGGCTCGGCTCGAAACCCTTATCTGATTTGAGCTTCTCCACTGCACGGTTTACTAAGGAAACCTTTCCCACCACAGTATTCTCGCTCTCATCCTCGCCTGTCTGCTCCCTGATACATGCCTTCATAGACTCCTCTATGGCATCCAAAAGCTCTTTTTCCACATCTATCTCATCCCCACAGCCACAGAGCTCAGTAAGGCACATGAAAAGCCCCATGTTTCCCTCCTGTACTACATCCTCAAAGCCCTCTGAGGTAACAGCCAGCTTCTTTGCCATGGCAAGCACACTTTTGAGCCAGAAATTTGATATAGTGTGTATCACACTCTCATCGCCTGCGAGCAGCTTTTTGTACATATCGTCCTGCTCAGCCTTTGTGTAATCAGGTATCTCCTCAAGCTCCTCAAGATACATCCTAAACATAG